>Ga0310123_10000073_pt1 | contig 80415 bp, 67 predicted proteins | sample CB6_AW_1057_MG_FD_203505 | JGI IMG/M metagenome (GOLD analysis project Ga0310123, IMG submission 203505) | Marine microbial communities from Western Arctic Ocean, Canada - CB6_AW_1057 | ecosystem: Environmental > Aquatic > Marine > Oceanic | place: Canada: Western Arctic Ocean | collected...
ACGCCGATGGCGATGCCGACGCCGATGCTTCTGGCGACGACGACGCCGATGGCGATGCCGACGCCGATGCTTCTGGCGACGACGACGCCGATGGCGATGCCGACGCCGATGCTTCTGGCGACGACGACGCCGATGGCGATGCCGACGCCGATGCTTCTGGCGACGACGAAAAGGCCTAGTGCCCGTCGACTCCGACCGGACTTCCCGGATAACCGTAACGGCCCTTCCGTGATAAAACGGAAGGGCCGTTACATTTGCGCCAGTTGCCCTCTCTGCCTGACCGGAGAGGTTTACGCATGCTGTTCAGATTGAGACCCCGGCGACCGCGGCCGATAAAACTCCACGGACAAACACGGACCGTCCCGGCTTCTCACCGGGACTCCCGGTCACACACAACGCTTACGCACATGCCCTTCATTGCACCGAGGTATCATGCCGGCCACCGCAAGACGAACAACACGAGTTCAGGCTCCACTGGAAACCTACCTGCGGGAGATCAACGAAACGGATCTTTTGACAGCCCAGCAAGAACAGGAATTGGGATTCCGGATTGAAGAAGGGGACCAAGAAGCTCGTGATTTGATGGTCCGAGCCAACCTGCGACTGGTGGTCAAGATCGCCCGCGCCTACAACAGCCACGGACTGCCGTTGCAGGACCTCATCGAAGAGGGGAACCTGGGACTGTTGCGGGCCGTCGAGGGTTTCGATCCGACGATGGGAACCCGCTTCAGCACATATGCGAGCTACTGGATCAAGCAGTCGATCAAGCGGGCCATGGTCAACTCGGGCAAGACCATCCGAATCCCGGCTTACATGGTCGAATTGCTCAGCAAGTGGCGCCGCAACACCGCATTGCTCCACGAGGAACTGGACCGCACTCCGACGCACGAGGAGGTTGCCGAGTTCATGTCGCTGACTCCTAAGAAGCTGGCGATTGTCCGCAAGGCGATCCAGCTCTACAACGCGACCCCCCAGGGGGCGGATGACTCCCCCTGCCTGATGGGCGAACTGGTCATAGACGAACGTGGCAAGACACCAGACGAGGAGATCATCGAAAGCGACAACCTTCGCCACGTCTATCGCATGCTCGAGCGTATGGACCCGCGCGAGGCCGACATTCTCCGCATGAGATTCGGGCTCGACGGTGAAGAACCGAAGACACTGAAGGAAATCGGAGTCGTTTTGGGTCTGACTCGCGAACGCGTCCGACAGATCGAGGCCGAAGCACTGACAGCGCTCGCCGGAGGTCTCGCTTCCGAATAGACCATCGCCTGCCGTGCCGTACCAGCCTCACGTCTCAAACGGCGACGCCCCGGCTGCACCACGGTAACTCAGGTCGAGCACTTCCACCGGATGCACGACGCGCACCGGCCGATCCCGCCCGCGAAGTGCCGCCTGGAGCTGCAACGAGCAACCGGCGTTGCCGGTCACGACCACGTCCGCCCCGGTGCTCTCGATGTGAGCCACCTTGCGGGCGACAAGATCGTCTGCCATCTCTGGCTCAGTCAGGTTGTAGCTCCCTGCCGCTCCACAGCAGATGTCCGATTCGGGCAATGCGACAAGTTCGAGACCGGGAACCTGCTCCAGCAACTCCCGAGGTGCCTGCCGAACACCCTGTGCGTGGACCAGGTGGCAGGCGTCATGATATGTGGCACGCCAGGGCACTTCGCCGGTCGGACGCCGCAAACCCAATTCGGCGAGAAACTCGGAGACGTCCTTCACGCGATCTGCAAATTCGCCAAGCACCTCGACAGCCGCCTGTTCGACTCCCTCGGTTTCCTCGCCCATGTGCCGGTAGTCCTTGAGCATCGATCCACAACCCGCCACGTTGACAATGATTGCATCAAGGTCATCAGGAAAGGCGGCGGCATTCCGCCGGGCCATCGCCACGGCGGGTTCGTCCGAACCACTGTGATAGTGAATCGCTCCACAACACCCCTGTTTTCTGGGTACGACCACTTCACACCCGTTGGCCTGCAGGACCCTGGCTGTGGCCCGGTTGGTTTCAGAGAACATGGCCTCGCCGACGCAACCGGTGAACAGCCCCACACGGGCCCGACATTCGCCGTCTGCCGGCAACACCTCGGGTAACGCCGCCCTCTGCGGCCCCAACTTCGGAAGCAGCCCGTACATTCGACCAAACGGTCCCGGCAACAGCTTCGGCAGGCCGGTCCACTCGGCCACTCGGTCCAGCCCCAGGCGTTGCATCAACCGAGCCGGTGCCAGCGCCAGCCGCAGACGCCGGGGAAAAGGAAACAGGCCGTAGAGCACCAACCGCTGAAACCACCCGGGCCGCTCGGCCTTCTGCATGTCGATTCGAAACGGTTCGATCAATCGGCCGTATTGCACACCTGACGGACAGGCCGTCTCGCAACTGCGGCAATCCAGGCACAGGTCGAGATGTCGGCGGACGCCCGGCGTCAGTTCAACCCGGCCGTCAACAACACCCCGCATCAGATAAATTCGGCCTCTCGGGCTGTCGTTCTCATTGCCCGTCTCGAGATACGTCGGGCAGGCCGATAGGCACAGTCCGCAGTGCACGCAATCCAAGAATCGTCCGTAGTCGATCCCCGCTCCAACCGGGGACGCCGGGACTGGCCTGGCAGCAGGCTCGGGAACTGTGCCGCTCATTCCACGACCATCCCGTCAGCGGCCGCTTGTTGCATTGCCCCATCAATTCCCCGGCCCGGACTCAGCAACCCGTCCGGGTCGAATTGTCGCTTGACCGAATTCATCAACGGCCAATCAACGCGCGGTGCCCCCCACATCAGAAGCTTGTTGTGCCATCCGAACTCGCAGCGTTCCACGATCACCTGTCCGCCACCCGCGACGGCCAACTCTCGAAGCGACCCGATCACCGCAGCCGCCGCCTCGACATCAATCGTCTCATCCGGAAGATGACAATGAACGACGCCGTTGCCGGCATGCGCCTGCACCGCCACGCCGGCATCGATCGCCGCGACCACGAACTCGACGATTCGAGATGGTCTCGTGCATGCCCGAATCGTAACCGGCGCCTCGCCACCGAGTTGGTAATCGGTCAGGACCGACCACAATTTCGCGGTGTCCGCATCTCGAACCCACGTCACGTCGGGTGCACCGCCGGCTCGAAGTTCCCGGTCAATCACCTCGACCTGCCATTCGACTTCGACCGCGTTTCCTTCCACCGCCACGCCCAAAAGCAGCGGTCCGACCGGAAGCTCCTGTCTCGATTCCACGGCCAACTGGCGGCCGGCCTTCGGACCCAGTAATTCAATCGCGACCGGCCGCGCCCGCGACGTGGCCATGTCCACCAGGAGATCACTGACAGTTTCACCCCGGTCGAAGCAGGCCCACCCGATCGCCGAGGAAGACGGCAGTGGCTTCAGTTTCAGCGTCACCTCGGTCACCACCGCCAGTCCGCCGCCGGAGCCCACCATCAACTTGCAGAGATCGTAACCGGCGACGTTCTTGACCACCCGGCCCCCCGCCTTGAACGGCCGCCCGTCAACGGTGACACACCGGATTCCGATCACGTAGTCTCTCAGTGTCCCCAACCCGAAACGCCGCGGCCCGCCGGCATCACTGGCAATCGCACCACCGATTGTCGCGCGGTGGGCCAACGGCACGTCGACCGGCAATCGCTGTCCCTCGGAGTTCAGTGACGCCTGAATCGACGCCACACGGCAACCGGCCTCAACGGTCACCGTCATGTCCCGTGCCGGATAATCGACCACTCGATCCAGTCGCGACGTGCTCACCTCCAAGCTCGACGGATCTGCAGGAAACCCAAACCCCAACGCTGTCCGACCGCCCACCGGCAATACTGGTCGCCGCTCTCCCTTGGCGTTGGCCGCCAACAGTCGACCCAGTTCCGGAATTGTTGCCGGAATCAACTCCCCGGGTCCGTCCACCATGGATTTGCGGCCCTCGTTCACGATGCCGCCTGCTTTCCTGGACGGGACCGCTCGATGTGCTCCATTCCGCAGGCACCGGCCGTCGGCAACATCTTCCCGGGACTGCATGATCCGCGAGGATTGAACGCCATTCGCACACTCGCCATCACCGCCAGATCGTCCTCGGTGAACATACGCTCCATGAACTCCAGCTTCTCGACACCGATCCCGTGTTCGCCGGTCACGCTGCCGCCAAGATCGATGCACTTGCCCAGGATTTCGTCACTGGCCCGAAAGACCCTCGCAATCTGATCCTCATCCCGCTCATCAAACAACAGGATCGGGTGAATATTGCCGTCCCCGGCATGGAACACGTTGACGATGCGGATCTCGTGCCGCTCACCCGCTTCGATGATGAATTCCAGAATCTCGGGCAGCTTCGTCCTCGGCACCACTCCGTCCTGGGTGCAGTAACTGGGACTCAGACGACCGATCGCACCGAAGGCCTGCTTTCGACACTTCCAGAGCAACGCCCGCTGCTGCTCGGTTTCGGCACGCCGCACCTCCCTGGCCCCCTGCTCTTCGCAGAGGCGGATAATTTGTTCTGCCTCATCGTCCACGGCCACTTCCAGTCCGTCCACCTCGATCAACAGCACGGCCGCCGCGTCCAGGGGAAATCCGAACCCATAGGCCGCCTCGACCGCTTCTATGATGCCCTGGTCCATCATCTCCAGTGCCGCCGGGACGATGCCGGCGGCGATGATCTGGCTGATCGCCTGAGTGGCATCTCCAACCGTCTCGAAGATACCCAGCAACGTCCTGTAGGCCTCCGGGTCGCGAGTCAACCGCACGGTCACTCGTGTGCAAATCCCAAAGGTGCCCTCGCTGCCGACAAACAACCCGACCAGGTCGTACCCGGCCAGGCCCTCGGCCGGTCCACCCAGCTCCACCACCCGCCCGTCGGGCATCACCACCTCAAGTCCCAGCACATGGTTGACCGTCACGCCGTACTTCAGCGTGTGGGGCCCGCCGGAATTCGTAGCAACATTGCCGCCGATCGTGCAGGCTCCCTGGCTCGACGGATCCGGCGCATAGTGAAAGCCAGTACCGGCCAGGTGCCGTGTGAGGTGAAGATTGACCAGACCCGGCTCGACCACCGCATACCGGTCCTGAAGGTTGACCTCCAGAATCCTCTTCATTCGTGTCAGGGCAATCATCACCCCGCCACCCACCGGCAAACATCCCCCGGCCAGGCTGGTGCCAGCTCCTCGCGGGACAAATGGCACATCGAACTCATTGCAGGTCCGCACAATTTCGACCACCTGCTCGGTCGTCGTCGGTAACAGCACCACGTCGGGCGCCTTCTTCTCGACCACGTATCCGTCACATTCGTAGACGACCAACTCGTCAGCGGCAGTCAACACGCCGTCATCACCCAGGATACGACAAAAGCGGTCGACCAACTCCGCCGCAACGGGAACGGTTCCATCCGGTGCGGGTTGCGTTGAGGCCATGGTCGGCACATTCTATGCCGACCACACCATGCAGGAAAGCCAGCATCGGCGGAGCATCGCCGATCCAGCCCCGCTTGGCATCTCAGCGACGGGGACCCGCAACCGTCCGTTCTGCGGTGACTTGAGGCAGCATCCGGTCCGGTGCGCCCATGCGGCGGGTTTCTCGACGGAGTGTCGCAAACCGCTCGCCCAACTCCGTGATCCGCTCCTGCTGGCGTTCGATCCGGACGCGAGTCGACTCGATTTGGGTCTCGAGCACCAAGCCGGCCAGCCAGACCAGCACCACCAGCGAGACAGCTCCCAGCAGGCGATGTATCATCGGTCAGTACCCTGGAGAGACCCTGTCCAGCACCGCGACGGGAGCGACCACCACCTGGTCCGACCACGCGGAAACGCCCGTTTTCTCTCCACCCTATCGACGCAGTCCCGCATCGGGGGCCAACGGCAAACGGGTCGCGTCGGCGGGCATCCGCAATACCGTCCCCGGCTTCAGCTTGTGGGGACTGGGCAATTGGTCCCGGTTCATCCGGAAGATCTGGATCCAGCGAGATCTCCGGCCCAGGTGCAGTCGGGCAATGTCGGTCAGCGTGTCATCGGACCCGACGTTGTAGACCGGGTCCCCGTTGGCATCGATCTGGAACCCCACCGTCCGAGCCGGCCCGCCCGTGGCGGCAACCGTGCGAGGCAACAACCCGGCGTAGCGTGTTTCAAGCAGTTGTCGCGACGGAACCAGCACCTTCATCCCCGGTCGCATCAGACGGGGATCGGGAATCCGTCTGCGGTTGTACTCGGCCAGCGCCTGAAAGTACCGGGCTGTCCCGTAATGGCGCCGCGAAATGGTCCAGTAACTGTCGCCCGACTGCACGGCGTACACAGCAGGCACCGGATCCTCCGGCTGCGGACCACCCGGACCCAAACCGAACGCCGAGCGGCCACCGGCGCCGATCGGCTGAGCCGTCCCGGAAGCGTCAAACGACTGTGGACGTGTGCCGGTGCGGGCCCCGAAATCTCGTGTCGCAACGGAATCGCCGTCAGCCGCGAAAGGTGTTCGTTCAACAGCCGGCGCGGCCGCGGGGGCCCACTGGAAATCGCGGCCGGTTCCCGGAGTGGATTCGCTGCGAGAATCGAAGGCCGGCGGACCTGTGACACCGCCGCCCTGCAGAGGGTCACGACGCGTCGAAAACCCCGGACCTTCTCCGCTTCTGGCCAGCCGCGGAGCGTTCGACGGAAATTCATCGCCCACACCATTCGCAAACGGAGCGGGAGTGCCGCCGTTGCTCACATCAAATGACGGCGGTCCGGAAAACGGCTCCGGTTCGTTCTGTGGAATCGCTCCCAATCGCCTGCGGTCCAGTGCTGACCCGCCATCATCGAGCGGAATTCGAGCCACCGAGTTCGAGTCGACCTGTCCGAACGGTGGCGTCACCGGATCCCCCAATGAACTCCTTGCGGCTCCACCCAGGGCGGCCGAACCATCTCGCTCGGGAAAACCATCCGCCCCAGCATACGACCCCGATTCGACACCGCCCGGATCCGACACGGAACCGTCTGGCGTCTCCCCGTCAGCAATCGCTGGTTGCGTGTCCGGGGATTCGACGGATTCGGTGTCTCGCTGCCAAGTGAAGGCCCAGGCAACCAGCCCGACCATGACCACCACCAGCCCGACCCGCCAGCCAGTCTGCCAAGACCCGTTGCTCCTCATCCCGGCTCCTCCATCTTTCATGTCCCAGCCGTCACCGACAAACGCGGCTTCGGTCGCTGAGAGTCCTGCTGTCCCGTCGATCACGCCCGCATCGCGACCCGCAGCCGAGCCGATCGGCTCCTCGGATTGACTCGCTCTTCGCGAGGCGTCGGCCGTACCGGCTTGTGAGTCAATTTCGTCCATGTGTCCTGTTCCCCGAACGCGCGTTTGACGATCCTGTCTTCGAGCGAATGGAACGAGATGACAACCAACCGCCCGCCTCGCGTAAGACTCGCTGGCAGCGTGTCGGACAATGCCCGTTCCAGGTGTACCAATTCGTCATTGACGGCAATCCGCAACGCCTGGAAGACACGTGTCGCCGGGTGCCGTCGCCCGCGACGTCCTCCCACCGCCTCGACCACCGCTTCGGACAGGTCCCGACCCGTCCGGATCGGTTTCTCCCGCCGGCGGCGAACCAGTTCTCCTGCAATCCTGCGGCTCTCAGGCTCGTCCCCCCACATCCGCAGGCACTGCTCCAATTCTCCCTCCTCGACCGTCGCCAGCCATTCCCACGCCGCCCGGCCGTCCGACGAATCGAACCGCAGGTCGAGCGGACCATCATGATCAAAGCCGAAACCGCGGCGATCATCAGCGAGCTGATCCGAAGACAGTCCGAGATCCAGAAAAATGGCATCGATCGAGCCCTGCGACTGGTCCGCCTCGGACAGAACTGCCGTGAGTTCCGAGTAACTGGCCCTATGCAGGCTGCAACCGGGATGATCGAGGACCACCGCGGCCATCTCGAGCATCGTCGGATCACGATCCAGACCGAACAGGCGTCCGTCGCTACCCAACTCCACGAGAATCCTTGATGCGTGGCCGCCCCCCCCCACTGTTCCGTCGACGACCCGCTGTCCGGGTCGTACGCCCAGCCACTCGACCACCTCGGCCACCAGGACCGGGATGTGGCAGGAGCGAGGCGGTTTGTCTGCATGCGATCGCTCGATCATTGACGAACGGTTCCGGGTGTCACACGGCGGGTTTGTAACGATTTGCCAACACCGCGCGAAGACGGGTTTCGGGCCAAACGGCAGAAACACCGCGGTGCGGCGACGACTCTCAGGCCCGCCCTGAAGCCGCCATCTCACGCTGCCACAGCGCCTCGTAACTGGACACCATGACGTCCAGAGAAAACTGTTCGGCCACCTTCTGCCGACCACGGCGCCCCATCGACTCAGCCGCTTCACGATCAGACAACAACGCGACCAATGCCTCGGCCAAGCTGGTCGCGCGGTCGTCAGCCACCACCGACCCGGTCCGCCCATCCTCGACGAGTTCGTCGGTGCCTTCCACCATTCGGGTCACCACCGGACGACCCGCAGCCATCGCTTCCAGAACCACATTCGGCATTCCCTCCCACCGGGAGGTCAGCATCAATGCACAACTGCGGATCAGCAATGCCGGGATCTCCGACACCGCGCCCATCAACTCGACCCGTTCGCTAAGCCCCAGACTCTCGATTTGCGATTCGACAAGACCGCGTAACGGCCCCTCGCCGGCCATCACCAATCGACATTCGAAATGTGACGAGTCGATTCGACCGAAGGCCTCGACCGCCGCGAGTGGGTCCTTCTGAGGATCAAGCCGTCCAATCCAGGCCACCACCGGCACCTGATCGCCGATCCCCCGGTCCGAGAGGTCCATCGGCTCGACCCCGATGAACCGATCGATGTCGACCCCGTTGGGAATCACCTCCAGTTTTCCCGCGTCCAGGCCGCCTTTGATACGCGAGAATTCGGCTACATCCCGGCTGACACAAACATGACGACGCGCCCGCCTCGTGCAAAATCGTTCGATCCACCTTCGCCACCGCCCCCGCTGCTCGGCAACGCGGATTCCGGTCACGACGGGGTCAATCCCGGCCCGCCCCGCCGCCAGGCAACCCGCGACGTTCGCGTGGAACAGCCAGGTCTGCAGAACATCCGGAGCCAGGTCCTTCAATTCCCTCGCCAGCCTTCCCACCACCGACACGTCCCACCGCCGGGTCACCGACAGGCACCGCACCTCGATTCCCTCGCCGCGAAGCCGTTCGACCAGTGGTTCGGACTCCGCCCCCAAAGAAATCACCGTCGGCCGCCAACGGTCTCGGTCGAGGCGGCAGATCAATTCGACGAACATCCGCTCGGCACCCCCCGCCTCCAGTTCGGTGATGCAGCAGGCCAATCGAATCGGTGTCACCGTCACGCCCGCTTTCTCGCCGCGTTCACCGCTTGGAGTTGCCACGCAATGGCGACTCCTGTAATACGCCCGCACGGTGCCAGTGTTGGCGCACGGCTCGTCGGCTTTCGGCGTTCCGAGAAGCTCATCAACCCGGGCTCGCAACGGCAAGTTTCTATCGGCTGACGTGTGATGAGTAAACCCGAGTCGCCCGATGAGTTGTCGGACTTCGATTACCACCTGCCCGATGAGCTGATCGCCAGAGAGCCGCTCGCACGCCGTGACGGCGCACGGCTTCTGGTGGTCGACCGAGAGCAGAATCACATCGAGTCGCGACGGATCGGAGACCTGCCCGACCTGCTCGATCCGGGTGACTGCCTGGTCGTCAACGATACCCGAGTGATTCCTGCAAAACTGCTCGGACGGCGAAACTCCACGGGGGGAGCCTGGGAGGGACTCTTCCTGGGAAGCGACGACGACGGACGTTGGCGCATCATCGGGCAGACACGCGGCCGATTGGAGCCCGGCGAGAGAATTTCACTGGTTCCCGCACACCCCCCCGTCACCTCCCCGCCCGTTCAGGAGCTGCGTCTCGTCGAACAGCACCCCGGCGGCATTTGGCGAGCTGAACCTCTTCCCCCCGGCCCGCCGCTTGAAGTGCTTGAACGGTTCGGCACCATGCCGCTACCGCCTTACATTCAACGTCAGGTTGCCACAGATCTTGATCGGCAAAGATATCAGACCGTTTTTGCTCGTTATCCGGGAGCCGTTGCGGCCCCCACCGCCGGACTCCATCTCTCCGAAGACCTGATCAGCAAGTGCCGACAATGCGGCCTTGGATTCGAATACCTCACGCTGCATGTCGGATTGGGAACCTTCCGACCCATTTCAGCCCAACGCCTCGACGACCACGTCATGCATTCGGAATGGTGCCGGGTCTCCCAGGCAACCTGCGAGGCACTCCAGGCGGTAAAACAAGCCACTGGCCGGGTCGTTGCTGTTGGTACCACAGTCGTCCGCACGCTCGAGACCGCCGCATCCCGCGGGCCACTCGAACCATTCGAAGGCCCCACCGAACTGTTCATTCGTCCCGGGCACACCTTTCGCTCACTCGACGCTCTGTTGACCAACTTTCATCTTCCACGTTCCACGCTTTTTGTCCTGATTTGTGCTTTTTGCGGCGTCGACCTGGCCCGGGAGGCCTACCGCGTCGCAATCGCAACTCAGTATCGTTTCTACAGTTATGGGGATGCGATGCTCATCCTGTGACTCCGAACACCCGGTTTGCTTCGGTTCTGCCGTTTAGGGACCCCGCCTTGGAAACCGGCCTCCAGCAGTCCGGAATTGCCTTTGACGTAAGGCTGGGACCCCAGATAGGATGGGGGGCCTACATGGAGTTGGATGCCACGGAGCGGGCGGTCCAGGTCTCGATGAACACAGCAGGCAACTGGTATGAAAACTCTTCGCTTGACGATTTTGGCCGGCCTCGTGATCGGTTTGGGACTGTCCCAACCGCGGGCATTGGTCGCCCAGATCAGTTTGCAGTCCCGTTTTTCTCAGGACCCTCAGTTGCTGGTCCCGGGAACGTTCCGCAACAAGATTCTCTTTGACGACCACTTGGCCCCACAGGGGAACTTCGCGGAGTTGCCCGAGCGGACCAACGACATCATGATCGCCCACCGCATTGCCCAGCAGCAGGTCAACCTGGCGATCAAGTACCTCAAGGCGCACCGTCAGCAGATTCTCGCCGGAATCGACCCGTTCTGGAACGAGGTTTACGGCCCGCTGACCAAGAAGACCAACGTCGCCATTTTGGCCGCCTATCCGATTTCAGGTTGGGGCACCATCGACGAAGACGACTGGTTCATTGAGCAGGAAGATGCCGGAGAGAGCCCGCCGTCGCCCCCAGAGCCGCCCAGCGTGGCCTTCCGATCGCACCTCAACAGGGGCGACTGGATCTACATTGCCGAGCGGCTTCCCGATGGAACCCTCGACAACGGCTACGTCCGTCGTGTCTACGACATCACATGGGACGACGATTACGACGACCAGGAAATCGAGTTGGACCCTAACGACGATCCGGTTCCCGTTGACCTCGAAGAAGCGTCGATCTATCGCGTGCTTCGATTCGACCAGCAGACGGACCCGACTGTATACGAGAACGTCCTGGCGACGTTCGAGGCGATGCAGTTGGCGCTCTCGGGCCGCGATCCCAACGCTCCCGAAGACGTCGGCCTGGACATCACCTACAACGGGCGATTCTACGACTTCAACCAGATCTACGCAGCCGGTGACGGACTGCTTCCATCAGTCGATCCACTCGCCGACTTCCCGATGATCCCCGAAGGCCTGCAGGCCGACCGCAGGTTGCGGGAGGCCGGCTTCTCGAATTCCGATTCCCACTACCACCTCGACCGGCTCTACGACATCGCCAACCGCAACCTCGTCGACCGCAACGGGGACGACGTGTTCTTTGGCGGTGACCTGACCAAGCCGATCCCCCTGATGTGGACCCAGGACAACGAACTCCCGTTGGAGTTCGACACACGGAATCCCGTGGACGGAGCCACCGACCGCGATAGCGCCTTCTTCTCGAACCGCCAGACCGTTTTCGGTGGATTCGATGACCACTGGAACCAGTACGTCGGCGAGGCTTTCCTGAGGCTCGACGAAGACGGCGTTCCGCAGATGGAGCACGACGCGGATTTCTACGACAGCAGCGTCGCCGGTGACTCGATCCTGGAACGCACCCGTCGCCAACGGACCCCCGCCGGCGGCACCATCCTCACCGACGTCAACGGCAACCCAATTCTCGAAATCGAAAAGATCCAGGAAAGTGCCACTCCGGTAACCGGTTCCAAGAGCAATAACGGGTTCCGCCAGTGGCAGAATATCGTGAGTTCCTTCGCCGAGTACAATTCCTCGACCTGGCTCGACGACGAAGACAACTGGAACCCGGTCGGCGTGGTCGGCTTCTCCGGCATGCTCGGCAGTGGTGGGACCCAGGAGCAGCATGCTCGTGACGCGGGCAACTTCGCCCGGTTCGCGAACCTGGTTCGCATCAATCCCGGCGGATCGGGCACCAACGTCGAACCGTTCGGCAAACGCGCACAGGCGAACTTCAACCCGATAGTCCCCCGGCGATAACCTCGGGTCACATCGGGAACTCGCCCCGGCACGCCGGGGCGATCCTGAGCCGACGTCTCCGGCCGACGACATTTCAGGGCCGCATCGGGCCAACGCCCGATGCGGCTTTTTTCGTAACCAATCCCGATTGGGTCGATCGCGTCGGGATCGCCACAGCCCGTTCCCGGTTCCTTGCACCAAACCCGCGGGCCGCACGGTTTTCCGGCTGCCGGCCGGCGATTCCGACTGCATAACGAATCGCATCACGGTGCGACGCGTCACTGGCAACTTGGGTCGCCGGATCGTCTGCTCCGTGCCCCGGAGCGGCCGATCACTTCGATCCGCGACCTCGCCTCACCGGGATCCGACCATCGAGGTAGCGCCAGTTCTTCAGGAAACTCAACAGGTCGGACATCTGCTCGCGACTGACGTTCTTTTCAAGCCCCTCGGGCATCAGCGAGATTCCGTTGGACTTCACCACCTCGATGTCGGACCGCAACAGCCGCACGGTCTTTCCCTCGGGTTGTCTCAGTGACACCGCGGTGGGTGTTTCCGATGCCACCAGCCCGGTGTGAACGACACCGGAGTTGGTAACCACGCTGTAGGAGAAGTAATTGCTGTCGACGGCCCGGTTCGGGTCGAGAATCGACAACAGTAGCTGTTGCGGTGTCCATCTCCGCGTGTCGGAGATATCAGGTGCCACGTCGACTCCCAGTCGATCGACGCGATGGCAGGCCGTGCAGTTCTTACGGAAGACCTCGCGGCCTCGTCGTGGATCTCCGCCCTGTTCCAGCGACACACGGTACCGCTCGAGTACCGTCCGCCGAGCCTTGGGCACCAGGTCGGCGAGAATTGACTCGGCTCGTTTTCGCACTCCCGCGTCGGCATGTCGCCGTAGGCGGTCAACACGGCTGGGATCCAGGTCAGCCCGTGCCACGCCACCTCGACCGATCGCCTCCAGCAACAACACGGCCCGAGCCGGATCGACCGTCAACACATCCAAGGCCATCCGCCGTCCCGCAGCAGTCAAACTCGGATATCTCTTCAGGACCCCTCGACCGATTTCTGGACGCTTGAATGCCGACAGCGCCCCCAAAGCGACCAGGTCCCCGTCGGCAAACTGCTCGAGCAACACGGGAACCACAAGATCCTCGGGGCCCGATCGCAACAAACGGGTCGCGACAGGTCCCAGAACTGGCTCACGTGAACGGGCCGACCATTGGACCACGGTTCGCCAGATGGCCGCCAACCGTTTCGTTCCGAAGGCCCCCGGAGGATTGCCCAGCGATCGCCCCCCGCTTCGCAGGCCGGTATCCAGGCCCGCCAGACCGGCCAGGTGCACGCTCGACCACGCCGGTTCTTTTCCGATCCGTCGGGCGGGATCGAGCAGGTCCAGTGCACCCGCCACTTCCCGAGGATCGCCGCCCCGACCGATTGTCTCGGAGATTGTCTCCACCAGCTCCCGCAATTCGCCAAAACGCACCTCTGGGCGGCCGGCGGTTGACCGAACCAGTCGCCGAAGCAGTACAAGACCGTGACGACCGCAGCCGGCCACCAACGCCATCCTCGTCCACGAATCGCACGGTGTCGCAAGGCACGCGGCCACAGCCCGTTCGACCAGCGGACCAGCCGTCGACGCCTTCAACCAACCGGGGTGCCGAAACTGGCTGAGCAGCCACTGAAACCTCACCGCCGGCGTCCCGATCTGACGCTGGTTCACCTTGCCGAGCAACTCGGGATGAGTCGGCAGGTGTGACTCGCACAATCGCAGCGCCTGGACCACAACCCGCGAGTCGGTGGAGGCCAGTGCCGGACCAATCAGTTCGGGCGTCAGCGCGTTGAGCCCATTCAGAGCCCACAACGCGTGAATCCGGCCGATCACCTGATCCTGATCCGACGCCAGACGTTCCAGCTCCTTCACGACAGAGCGATCCTGTTTCTGGTAGATCAACCGCGCCGCCGTGTCGCGACGCCATCCGTTGCCGGACGTCAACTCGGCCACCAGTCTTGCTCCGACAACTCGTCCCAGTCCAGGAGCCGCCGCGTTCCTGTCGGCGGTCGCGTGATCAGCGGGAACGATCCGATAAATCCGGCCCCGGTCGTTTCCGGAATAATTGTCGGGCCGGTCCTTCAATTCAGCTGGCACCCACTGGGGATGCTCGACAACGGCACGATACATATCTACGACGTAAAGGGCGCCGTCGGGTCCGACCTCCATGTTCACCGGACGGAACCATTGATCACGCGACGCCAGGAATTCGACCTTCGGCCGCCCGGGCTTTCCTGCGAGGGTCACTCCCAACGGCGACAGCACCTCGCGGTGCACGAGGTTCCCGGTCGGATCGCAGATGAACGCGTTGCCCTGGGCCTGCTCGCCCAGCAAACCGCCTCGGTAGATCGTGACTCCACAAGCCGCGGTGAACTGGCCCTCGTGCAGGTTCGAGGTGACCCAGATCCTTGAGATCGGGAATATCCGGGAGGCGGCTCCGGGGGTCACCACGTCGTGCATCACTTCGGGAACGGCCAGCCGGGGATTTGCCGAAAGGTATCCACCCGCCAGCACCACGTGTCGACACGGGTTGCGGTTGCTGCAGACAAAGCGTCGGCCCAAGTCATCGAAAGTGAGCCCGAACTGCCCATTTCCGTTGACCGATTCGCAGACACCGTTGAGCGGATTGAAGCGGAAGTCCCGGCCGCTGATCGCCACGGGTTTGGACTTCCCCGCCCACTCGGCCCGTTTGGCTGCAACGACCCCGCCACGGAGACCGTTGGCGACGTAGATCCGGTTGTCGAGGGCGAATGTCGGATGGTTGGCTCGGAGTTGCGGATTCTCCTGCTTGAAGCCCGCGTACCAGGTCTGGCGCACGTCGGCGACGCCATCGCCGTCGGTGTCAGCCAGATACAACAATTCCCCCGCGACTGTCACCAGGATGCCATCGGCCCACGGCTGAACACCGGTGGCGAACAGCAGCCCGTCGGCAAACACTCGAGACGTTTCGTAACGCCCGTCCCCGTCAGTGTCCTCGAGCCAACGGACTCGCGACAGCGGCCGGCCACCTGCAGCCGGCCCATTGGGGTAGTCTCCCATCTCGACCACCCACATCCGACCGTTCTCATCAAAACGCAACGCCACGGGGTCTATGACCTGCGGTTCGGCCGCCGCCAGCTCGATACGAAAATCCGGGTGCAACCGGAACTCCGACAACGATGCCACCGCGCCCAGCGGGCTCGCCGGACTCTTACGATCCGGATCGGCACCGTGCGCCTGCCCGTCAACCGCCCCCCAGAAGATCACTGCCGCCAGGAGCGGCAACACCACTGCCGACAGCCCGCAACGCCAGCTCGCCGCCCACCTGTTCATCGCCCGCCCACCCCGTTTGAGTGACTCCTCAACGGGGGCAGCATACCAGAAACACCGGCTCAATCACGGATGTGGAACAGCCGCCTGAGAGCATCGAGCAGTCCGTGAGGTGTTCCGTCGCGGGCCTCGTCCCGCAACGCCTCCAGCGGGGGATGCAACAACTTGTTGACGATCCGGGCCACGGTCTGTTCGACTTGGCCGAAATCGTCATCACCCAGGTGCGACAGCTTGCGCCTGAGCCGCTCTATCTCCGACTGGCTCACGTCCGACCACTGTTCCCGGAGCCGCTTGACGATCGGCCCGGTCGCGCGATGGTAGACGTCCTGCATGAATCGCTCGGATTCATTCTCGATTATCGAGAGCGCCCGTTCAATTTCGTGAGACCGTGACTTGCGGTTCCTCTGGCAGGTCTCCTGCAGGTCGTCGATGTCGTACAGGAAGACGTTGTCGTCCAGGCCGGCGACCTCCGGTGCAATGTCTCTCGGGGCACCCAGGTCGAGAACAAACACCGGACGTTCTCTCTGTCCGTCACGAGCCTTGGCGAACATCTCGGCATCGACTATCGGTTGGTCGCTGCCGGTTGCGGCCACGATCACGTCAGCGGTCGGCAGCAACTCGGCCAATCGGTCGATCCCGAATCCCTGCCCCCCCCACTCCGCGGCCAATTCCCTGGCACGCTCGGGATTTCGGTTGACCACCAACACGTCGCGGACGCCGTCGTCTCGAAGATACTGCAGCGTCTCCTCGGCCATCTCACCGGCACCGATCACCAATACCGTCTTGTCATCGAACCGGTCGAAGATCCCCCTGGCGAATTCTCCCACCGCCACGCTGGCAATCGAGACCCGGCCCTCGGCCAGTCGCGTTTCGGTTCTGACCCGTTTCGATACTCGGATGGCACACTGGAACAAGGCGTTGGTCAACGGCCCACATGCCTCGTTGGCCTCGGCCTGCCGGTAGGCCTCCTTGACCTGGCTGACAATCTGTGGTTCGCCGAGAACCATGCTGTCGATGCTCGAACACACGCGGAACAGGTGCCCGACCGCCTCCGATCCACTGTGCTGCAAGAGGTCACCCAGGAACTCCTCGACCGGCACCCCGTGAAAACTCGACAGGAATCCGGCCAGTTCATCGTGAGTTGGTGCAGCGGCGGCGTTGTCCTGGGCCGTGTAGAGTTCAACACGATTGCAGGTCGAAAGCACCACCGTCTCGCTGTTGGGAAACCGGTCTCTCAATTGCGTGTATGCCGCCGCCAGTTGCTCGGCACCTGTGAACGCCAGCCGCTCCCGCAAATCGAGACTGGCCGTCTGGTGGTTGCAGTAAATCACCTGGAGGTTCATGACCGCCCCCCCGTATCGACGGGACCATCGTCCGGTCGGTGGAGACTAGTACTCGCATGCCCCGAAAAACCGGGACTGCTGCTGGCCAATACGTTCAGCCCGACGACGGTCACCAGCAGGAAGCCGCACGCAAGCAAAGTCCGCCAGGCCACCTGCTTTCCGGTGGCACGTGGCGTGAACAGCATCCAACCGAACAGGCCCATCAGTCCCAGCCACGAGATCCCGTTGATGATCACGACCGGGTCCCCCAGTGAAAGCTCTCTCGCACCCTCAGACGCAAAGAGCAACAGCACCAACCCGGTGCCCATCCCCACCGTCAACAGTGGAACCGACACCATCACGCTCCACCAATTCATCCGCGAGAGTCGCTCCAGGCTCGGCAGTTTCAACCCGGTCGCCGAGCCGCCCTTTTGCCGCAACCTTCGGTGTTGCAGCAGGTACATCAGGCTCAACACGATTCCGGCCAGCACGCCGGCCGACCCGATTGCCAGGGAACTGACATGCAGCATCGTCCAGCCACGGCGTGCCGCTTCGTCCGCGTTCAGCAACTGGCTCGGCTCGTCGGCCAGGAAATACGACGACCCGATCAACGCCAGTACCAGGGGCAGCAGAAACACTCCGACGGACAACGTGCGATCACAGCAGATCAGGAACAGGTGAAAGCCGACCACCAACCACGCCAGCACAAGGGTCCAGTCCTGGCTCGAACTCAACAAGGGGGGCAACAACTCCTCACGTCCCTTGTCGGCGGCATTCAACAGAAACAGCGTGTGCGCAACGAACCCGGCCGCGGAAAAGCCGACCCCGACCATCCACATGGTCCGACCCGGTTTCTTCAGCCGCAACACGTCCAGCGCAAAGGCCACCGCGTAGCTGGCAAAAAAGCAGAAGATCGTGACGTCGGCCATCTCCGTCTCCACCGGTCCCTTCACTCATCCTAGTGGCTGGTCAAACCACCGACCACCCGTGGTCTCCTGGCCGGTGATTCCAGGCCGACAGGCCACTTCCGGATGTTCCGGTCATACCGGTTCCTCTCAATTCTCCCCCCACCTGACGCCGATCCCTCATAGGAGGAATCGTGCGGAAACCCACAGGGAGGTTGGGCAGATGAGGTCGCCACGTTGGCTGATCCCGATCGTCTTGGTGGGTCTTTCGGGGCGGACACCCATTCCGCCTCTCGAGTCGCCTCGCCCCACAGAAACTGCAGCCGCTCCGATCACCGTCCAGGACGGATTCGCCCGTTTTCGAGTGCCGCCGCACCGCGCCGGCGAACTGGTCCTTGTCGTTTCGGCACTCGCCGCCGATCGGCAGCCGTTTCCGGTCTCTCTGAGTGTCGCATCATTCCAGGCCCATCCCACACAGGCGGCCTCACCGCCGTTGCTGGCCATTCATCCGTATCGGAGTCGTCGGCTCGCCTTCCGATCTGTTCAGTTCATCGATGGCCGGGTGATCCAAGTTTCGACCACAGCCTCTTCCCGCCGCCGCCGCATCTTCGATGTTCCGCTGCTGAACGGTCTCCCGGCACACGACGGCGGCTGCGTTCGCGTGGTCGCCCGCCCGGTCGCATCCGGTTCACGCAGCACCGTCTATCTGGACGAGGCTGCCGGTCGGGACAGTCGACACCTTGAACTGGCCGAAGCGGTCGTTTTGTGGTTGGAGACCACCATCATGCCGCTGGGCGACAGTCTCGTCGGGCCACCTGCCGACATCGACAATGATGGACGACTCGCGATCCTGCTGACGCCCTGCCTGGGATACCTGCAGCGCGGTCGCACAACGGTCGGTGGCTTTGTGCGGGCCGCCGACTTCCGACCGAACCTCGAGCGGCCTCACTCGAACCAGGCCGACATGATCTACCTGAACACCAGCCTGGTTCCGAGCCTCGGCCTGGGTGACGTGCTCGCCCACGAGTACCGACACGTGCTGAGTTGCAGCAACCGCGATGCTCTCGGTCGCCCGCCCGAAGAAGACTGGCTCAATGAGGCGCTGGCTCACTTGGCCGAACCCGGGCCCACCAACATCTTGCACAGGATCCAAGCTTTCCTGGCCGATCCGTCACGCTATCCCCTGGTCGTGCCGGACTACTATCAGGCCGGCTTGTGGCGATGCGACGGAGTCCGCGGCGCGACATTCCTGTTCCTCGACTGGTGCTTCCAACAACACGGAGAGCAACTGGCCGGACGACTGCTCCGCTCCCGCCGCACCGGTGTCGCAAATATCGAGCAGATGACCTGCCGGCGGTTCCCCGGTCTCTTCCGGGACTGGAGCCTGGCGATGCTGCACGGCGACATCCCGTCTCATCCCGGTGGCCCGACTCTACTGGACTGGCCCAATGCGGCCCCGCTGCAACTTGAAATCGCCGGAACCGCTACGGCCTACATCGCACCCCGACGACTGCGTCCGGGAACAGTCGTCCACGTCAAGGCTCCGGCCTCGGCACGCCTGCAGGTCACCGCAACCGTGCGACCGACTACGGAGTGGCTTCCTCGCCCGAATATTTCAGCCGTTCCTTGAACAACTGTGTCAGGCGACGGATCGGGTACATCTGGACGACCTTGCCCTTGTAGGTCACCCGCCCCTGGCTGTCTTTGGCAATGTGCTCCTGGATCTCCACGTTTGCCAATCCGGCGTAAAGTGCAGCAAACGTCTCGGGATCCACTCCGCGACCCTTCTCGAGATCGCCTTTCACGTCGAGCCCCCCCACGCTGACGGCGAAGAGGTTCATGCCGCTGGTGGCCGGCACGTAACGGCCTTCTCGCTTCAACGAAGCCGCCGCGGTCTTGATCGCGTCGAATCCACTGGTGATCTTCTCAACCGAGTCCTCAGACGGCCCCTGTGGAGCCGCGGCGTTCTGGGCCGCCAGGCCCTGAGGAGCCAACAGCCCGACGTGACCGGCAAGGTATCCCAGGGCGAGGAGCGTCAGCAGCAAAAAACCATGTCCAAATCGTTGCATCGTCTTCTCTCTCCTGCTCGGTTTACGGGCCTGTCGCTTTCGTGGTGGACCTGCCCGATCGTCTCAACCGCCTCTCAGAACCGCAAGAGCGGTTCCCGTTCAAGCGGCGTCCTGGTCTGCCGTCGTGGACCCGACTCTCCGCGACACCTCGCCGCGAACCCGTTCCCCGGCTTTCACATCGACCGTCGGTGAATTCCCAAACGCGGTTCCGGAAAGAAGCATCAGTCCGATCGATCCGACCATGGCCGCCAGGCAGGTGATCACCGCGATCTCGTCATGCGTGACACCATCAAGAAATTCCATCACGGCCTTGTCTCCGCGTATCACAGGGGTCGGTCTTGGTACGGTCCAGTACAACGCGACGGATGGGCGCACCCCGCCCCGTCTCTTCGGATGTCGACCTGCAACCCGCCGGCTCTCCACCAACCTCTTCGGGAAACCGTTTGGGGCGGATGGACCGGTTGTGCCACACGCAGCGAAGGTAACTCCGATCGATCTTGACCAGCCGCCACGGCTTGCCGTATAGCGATCACGATCGCGGCGTTTTCCGTTCCCCCATGGGTTCAACGGCCACTGTTTCGTGCCACTGCTGTACCGCCACATCCTGGGACAACTTCTTCGCGTCTTCCTGGGCGTATTGTCCGTACTGACGGTGGTGATGATCGTTGGCGGAGCATTTCAGGAAATCAGCGACAACGGCCTGGGGGTGTTCCAGACACTGCAGATTCTCCCTTACATCATCCCCAGCCTGCTTCCGTTCTCGATCCCGATCGCCGTTCTTCTGACTGTCTGCATCGTCTACGGACGCATGGCAGCCGACCAGGAAGTGACCGCAGCCAAGGCAGCCGGCATCCCCGTGCTGACACTTCTGTGGCCGGCTGTGTTTCTGGGCGGAATGCTCAGTGCCGGTTCGTTGATGCTCACCGACCAGGCCATCCCGTGGTCGGTCGGTAACATCCGCCGGGTGGTGGCGATGGCAATGGAAGACATCGTGCTGGACATGCTGCGGACCCACAACGAACTCGCACTTCCACGAGGCGGCATGTCGATCTCGGTTCGAGGCGTCTCCGGACGGACGCTGCAGAGACCGATCGTCAAATTCACTTCCGCCAGCGGCCAACCGGTCACGGCCCAGGCCCACGAAGCCCACCTGGCATTCGACCCGGCCCGGGGTCGCATCATTCTCACCCTGAGCGACTGTCACCTGGACGTGCCCGGCCGCGGCTCGTTCTGGCTGGCTGAGGTCACCCGGGCCCTGCCGCTTCCGGGCGATCTGAACCGGACCAAACCACGCCACATGAGCATCCAGACGCTCAAGGCCAAACTCTACGACGAGACCCTGAAGCGAACTGACATTGACGAACAAAGAGCGATTGCGGCGGCTTTCCGTCTGGCCACAGGGGACTTCTCCGGCTGGTTCGCATCCGCTGCGGAAGACAAGACGGTCCGCGAGTCCCTGGAGACCCGCGCAAGACTGCGAACAGAGATGCACAGTCGCATCGCGTTCTCCAGCAGTTGTTTCTTCTTCGTCCTGGTCGGGGCCCCGTTGGCCATCACCCAGGCACGCCGCCAGGTGTTGACCAACTTCCTGGCCTGTTTCCTGCCAATCATCCTGATCTACTATCCCGTCGTCATGCTCTGCATGACCCAGAGCAAGACAGGAATAGTCGACCCCGCCTGGGCGATGTGGATGGGGAACCTGATCCTGCTGGCTGGCGGGCTGACGCTGTTTCGCCGCTGCTGCCGGCACTGATCATCGGCCTGCACCGACCGCACAGCAAACCGCCCCGTCCCGCCTGACAGCGGAACGGGGCTGACTGGTTTGCCCAACTCGACCAAGCCCCTGATCAGACGAGGCTCGGAATCGGCTTTCCGGTTTCGATCATGAAGACCGGGCGACCACCCTGGTCGATGAACTGGGTCCCCTGGTCGATCCCCAGCACGTGGAACACCGTGGCCATCAGGTCCTGCGGAGTCACCGGGTTGTTCTTGGGACGGTAGGCCTTCGCGTCGGACTCGCCGACCGTCTGACCCATCCGCAGCCCACCACCGGCCAGGGCCAGCGTCGAGAGCGGTGCCCAGTGATCACGACCCTTGTTCTTGTTGATCTTGGGTGTCCGGCCAAACTCGCCGGTGACAACCAGCAGAATGCGATCCGAGAGACCACGCTGGTGAACGTCGTCGACGAAGGCGGAGACAGCCCGATCGACGACCGGTCCACGGCCGTTCATCGCGCCCGCGATATTGCCGTGCATGTCCCAACCGCCGTAGGACATTGTGACGAAACCGCATCCGGCTTCGCACAGACGCCGAGCCATCAGCATGCTGTTGCCCAAGCCGCCGCCGTACTTTGACACGGTACGAGGATCTTCCTTCTTCAGGTCGAACGCCTCGGGTGCCTTGCCCAGCACCAGGTTGAACGCCTGCTGCTCGAACGCATTGAGACCTTCGACCACGCCATGCCGGTCGGCCGTCCGACGCAGGCGATCCAAACCCGTCAACAGGCTCCGCCTGTCCTCGAGCCGTCCGACCTGCGTCTGCAGGCTCATGTTCTTCCGGGCCTCACCACTGGTCCCGAACGGGGCATACGGCGTGCCTAGGAATGCGGGGCCATCGGCAGCAATTCCACCCAACCGCACATACGTCGGCATGCCGGTCTCCAGATGGTTCGGCCCACGGTGCCTAGAAGCGATGGAACCGATCGAGGGGCGAGAGGGCAGGCCGCCGTTGTCAATGCCGCGATTGTTGTAGCCGGTCATCACCCAGTGGGTGCCGCCACCGTGCCCGCTGTTGCCGTGGTGGAACGAGCGGACAAAGGCCATCTTGTCGGCCACCTGGGCCATCCCCTTGAAGTTGCCGCCCAAGGTCACCCCGGGCACCCGGGTCTTCACTTCGCCGGTCACACTGCGGTATTCGACCGGCGCTGTCATCTTCGGATCGAAGGTCTCGACATGAGTCGGCCCGCCGCCGAGCCAGAGCCAAACCACTGACGTGTGCTTGGACGATTTTCCGGTCGCCGCTTCCAGCGCCGAACGAGCCTGCATCAGGCCACCCAGACCCAACGCACCCAACCCGCCAACTCGAAGAAAATCGCGTCGCGTCGTCCCGTCACAGTCACGGTAGCGTCGATCGGTCTGCAGCGTCAGCATGAGTCACCTCCGTCAAGTACGCCAGCCGCCGGATTCCCACGAGATCCATCCCGCCTCCGGCGACCCACAACAGAAAACGTGGCAGCCGACTCGACTGCCCGTCTTGCTACTACGGAATCCTATCTGTCTCCCCATTCCGAGTCAACAATTCCCATCGGGTTTCCCCGATGTGTCGCCCTCCCCTTCCCTTATATATCGGACGGTTTTCTCCCAACAGTGACCTGTTCCCCCGAACTTGAACCCACCAGGACTCCTGAGTCTCCGCATAAGACGGCCCCCCCCCCTAGTCGGTTAATCGAGCCGATTGTCGACGGTCAACCTGTTGTTGAACATCGAACGGATTATTCCTCGTCTCTCAACAGTCCGGAAGCAGTCACCACGACGGTTCCAGACACCCACCGTGAGGCCCTATAATGCCGGTTCCTGCCATTTCCAGATCTGTCGTCGATTTTGAAACACCCGTACGAATGACCGAACCGGGACCCATCAATCCGACTCGCGTCCGAATCGGGGCGGTGAACTACCTGAACTCCAAGCCCCTGATCGAGGGACTCAGGGAGGACCTGGCCGAGTTGGCCCCCGGTAGCGAGTTGTTCCTGGACTATCCGAGCCGCCTGGCTGACGATCTTGAAGCCGAACACCTCGATGTCGCCCTGGTGCCGTCGATCGAGTGTCTCCGCGATCCCGGCTACGAGGTGGTGACCGACGCGTGCGTGGCCGCCCACGGGCCGGTGCTTTCGGTCAAGCTCTACAGTCGCGTCCCGATTTCGGAGATCGCGTCATTGGCTCTGGACGAAGGTTCGCGGACCAGCGCCGCGCTGGCCCGGGTTTTGTTGGCCGAGAAATTCGGTCTCCATCCCAGGCTGGAACCCCTGCCGCTTGGCCGTTCCGTCGACGCCAGTTCCGCCGACGCGATTCTGCTGATCGGTGACCGTGCCATGCATCCCCCGCAGGAGACTTTCGTCGAAACCTGGGATCTGGGCGACATCTGGAACCAGTGGACGGGGTTGCCATTTGTCTTTGCTCTCTGGGCCACTCGTCCTGGCACTCCCCTGGGCCGAGTCGAAGAGGCCCTCGTGGCAGCCCGGGACCGCGGTCTCGAACGACTCGACCTGATCGCCGAACGTGAAGCCGTTGAACTCGGGATTTCGTCGGCCAAGGCTGCCGGCTATCTCCACGACAACCTGCACTTCCATCTCGGCCACGCCGAACGTCACGGATTGGAGTTGTTCCACCGACTGGCCGTCGCGCAGGGATTGGCATCCGAGTCCAGCGACGTGATCTTCCGTGACAACATTCCGGCCGACCCCCCGCTTGTCCATCGCACTTAGTGTTCCCCAACCTCCGCTCAATCCCCCGAATTCATGCCTCGTCACGATTTGCTCGAGAAGGCCGCCGATGGCGAACGTCTGACTCCTGATGAGGGGTTGGCGCTTCTCGAAAGCCAGGACCTGCTGGCCTTGGCGGCCGCCGCCGACGCGATCACCCGGCGACTGCACCCCGGCCCCTATCGCACTTACAACATCGACCGGAACATCAACTACAGCAACGCCTGCACGGCCGTCTGTGACTTCTGTGCGTTCTATCGGCCGGCCGACCATCCCGAGATGTACGTGCTGGAGCGCGAGGAACTTCACACGAAAATCCAGGAGACACTCGACCTGGGCGGCGACCAGATCCTGATGCAGGGTGGCCTGCACCCGACCCTCCCACTGGAGTGGTACGAGGAGATGCTGCAGGACATCAAGCAGACGTTTCCGACGATCAACATCCATGCCTTCAGCCCCCCCGAGATCCACCACTTCACCAAGATCAGCCGGCTGCCGCTGGAGACGGTGCTCGGGCGGTTGAAGGCGGCCGGACTGGGCAGCCTGCCCGGCGGCGGTGGCGAGATCCTGGTCGATCGCGTTCGAAAACTGATCACCCGCGGCAAGTGCCTGACCGACGAATGGCTCGACGTGCACCGGACCTGGCACAATCTCGGCGGCCGCTCCTCGGCCACGATGATGTTTGGACACGTCGAGACGCTGGCCGAACGGATCGAGCACCTTGATCGCATCCGCTCGCTCCAGGACGAGACCGGCGGCTTCACCGCCTTCATCTGCTGGACGATGCAACCGCCCGAGACGCCCCCCTGGTTCGGCAACCGCCGTGACGGGGTTGACATGTCCGAGATCCCGCCCGCGGGAGCCTTCGAGTACCTCAAGACCCAGGCCGTGGCCCGGCTGTACCTGGACAACGTGGCCAACATCCAGTCGTCGTGGGTAACCCAGGGCGAGAAGGTCGGACAGATGGCTCTCTTCTTCGGCGCCAACGACATGGGAAGCCTGATGATCGAAGAGAACGTGGTGGCCGAGGCCGGCACCGTTCACCACCTCTCGCTGGAGACGATCCGACGTTGCATCGAGGAAGCCGGTTACATTCCCCGGCAACGAAACGTCTTCTACGAGTACATCGACGCGTCCCCGTCCGACGATGCACCCACCGCGTCCCCGCGGCTCGTCGATGCCCCCGCATGATCGAAGTCCACGACCTCTTCAAGCGGTTTCCCGACCTGCAACTAGGTGAGATCGTCGCCTTGGAGGGGGTCAGCTTCGACGTCGGTCCGGGCGAGGTGTTCGGTCTGCTTGGCCCTAACGGGGCGGGCAAGACAACCTGCCTGAGAATTCTCTCGACGATCCTCACCCCCACCGCTGGCACCGCCTCGGTCGACGGCCGTGACATCGTCCTCGATCCCGACGGAGTCCGAGCCCGCATCGGCTTCCTCTCGGGCTCCACCGGCCTCTACGACCGCATGACCGCCCGTGAAACGGTCGAATATTTCGGGAGGCTCTACGGGCTCGACGAAGATCGCCTCTCGGCGTCGGTCGAACGCATCTTCAACACGCTCTCGATGAACGATTTCGCCGACACGCTCAACGGTCGCCTTTCGACCGGCATGCGGCAGAAGGTCTCGATCGCCCGCGCCCTGGTCCACGACCCCCCGGTGTTGATCTTCGACGAACCCACCACCGGCCTCGACGTGCTGGTTGCCCGCGCGGTGCTCGACACCGTGGCCAGGCTGCGAGACGAGGGCAAGTGCATCATCTACTCGACGCACATCATGCGCGAGGTCGAACGGCTCTGCGATCGACTGGCGATCATCCACCGCGGCCGCATCCTCGCAACCGGCTTGCAACGGGATTTGCTGGAAGCCTCCGAGCAACCAGACCTCGAAGAACACTTCTTTGAACTGGTTTCCCGGTACGAGAATTCCTCGACCCCGGCCGGGGGCACCGAGCCAGCCAACGAGGACGGCTCATGATCCCTCGCCCCCGACTCGATCTCCGTAAGATCCGCATAGTGTTCCAGAGAGAACTCCGTGACCAACTCCGGGATCGCCGCACGCTGTTTATGGTCATGGCGCTTCCGGTGCTGCTGTACCCGGCCCTGGGCATCGGCATGTTGCAGATGGCCGTGGTCTTCAGCGAGAAACCACGCACGGTGGTCATCCTGGGATCCGAGTCACTGCCGGCACCACGGTTGATAGAGGGATCGGCATTTGCCGCCCGTTGGTTCGCCGATCCGACCGACGCACCCCGGCTGACGGTCGAAACAACCGATCGAAACCAACAGTCTCCGGCGATCGCAGACCGCCTTGCCGACGCTCGAGAGATTCGCACGCTGTTCGACCAACGATCCGAACTGCTCGGGACCGAAGACCTCTCACCGGTTCGGACACCGGAGTTTTCTCGGGAACTCCAACGAGTCAACGAATTGATCAACCAGCGCCTTCGCGATGCGGGCATCGACGTTCTCGTAGTGATTCCCGACGGGTTCGCCGAATCGCTCGAAGAGGTCAATCGACTGATCACCTCGCGAAGCCGAACAGCCGAGGATCCCTCCGAGTACCCGCGACCGGTGATCCTGGTCAGCGGTGACGAAAAATCGCTGATCGCTTCTCGACGAGTCGAGCGGGTCTTTGACTCGTGGGAGAACGAACTGCTGAGACTGCGGCTCGAGACGGCCGGCCTGCCCAGTTCTCTCCCCTCGCCGGTGGCCGCAACCGTGATCAAGATCGTCGGCAGCAAGCAGGAATCCGCCCTGGTCTGGGGCAAACTCTACCCCGTGATCCTGGTGCTGATGACCGTCACCGGCGCCTTTTATCCGGCCGTCGACCTGGCCGCCGGAGAGAAGGAACGCGGGACGATGGAGACGCTGTTGATCAGCCCGGTGCGACGAATCGAGCTGGTGCTGGCCAAGTTCCTGACGGTCCTTGTCTTCAGCATCGCAACCGCCGTGTTGAACCTGGTCAGTCTTGGGCTGACCGCAACCTACATGGTCCAACTCGTCGGGTCGGTCAATCCCACGGCCCAGGCGAGCCTGCCTCCGCCACCCACGTCGGGGGTGATCTGGATCCTGATCATGATCCTCCCCCTGGCAGCGTTTTTCAGCGCGATCAGCCTCGCCCTGGCCACCTTCGCCCGCAGCACGCGTGAAGGACAGTACTACCTCTCTCCGCTGATGATCATCGTGATGCTGCTGGTCGCCCTGGCCGTCTCGCCCGGAGTCGAACTGCAGCCATTCCACTCGGTCCTGCCCGTGCTCGGCCCGATCCTTCTGCTCAGGGAACTGCTGGTTAACCCGACCGCAGCGGAAACGCTGGCCTACTTGCCAGCCGTCCTGGGTGCCAGCTTCGTTTACGCCGGGATGGCTCTTTGGTGGGCCGTGGCCCAGTTCCACAGCGAATCGGTCCTTTTCCGCGAGGCCGAACGCTTTGATCTCCGACTGTGGCTGAAACGACTCTGGACCCACAAGCCCCCGGTCCCCGGTGCCGGTGGTGCAATCGCCTGCCTGGCTGTCGGACTTTTCGGACAGGTGCTGTTGATGCAACCGCTGTTCGAGTGGCTCACATCACTTCCCGAGTCCGAGCGGGCGCGGGCGGCCATCTGGGCCCTGGTCGGCCAGCAGATTCTGCTGTTTCTGCTGCCGGCCTGGCTGTTGGCCGCCACGCTGGTCAGTGACGTCAGTCGAACCTTCCGACTGCGCGTCCCCACAGCCGGCTCGATTGCCGTCGCCGCAGGATTGGCCGCGGCCCTGCACCCGCTTGTGCAGGAACTGATGCAGCACCTGCAGTGGTTCTTTCCGCCGGGCCTGCCCGAAGGGAGCCTGGACTTCCTCAAGACAATGCTGGGCCCCTCACAGCCAGCCTGGCTCCTGCTGCTGGCGGTCGCCGTCGTGCCGGCAATCTGTGAAGAGTTTCTCTTCCGCGGCTACGTGCTCTCGGCCTTCGACCGACCCGGACGAAGCCACGTGGCTATCGTGCTTTCGGCCTTCGCCTTCGGTGCCGTTCACATGATCCCCCACCAGGTCTTCTACGCCACGCTCCTGGGCCTGGTGCTGGGCCTGCTGGCCATCCGCACTTGCAGTATCTGGCCCGGTCTGGCCTTTCACGCCGTGTTCAACGGGATCGCCGTCCTGCGAGAACGATGGAGCCTGCCGGACCCGCTGCCCGCCTGGGGGGATTTCCTGGTATCGAACGATGCCGACGCGGGCCTGCGATATGACTGGCCTCTGCTGGTGATCGCCGCGTTGGCCGCAACCGTTCTACTCGTCATTCTCAAGCGATGGCCTGCACCCGGGGACGTCCGGTGACCGGCTCGGGTCGTTTCGCCGCGAGGCTGGTCGTTCCCGGCGACGGGTCGGCCGTCGAGGACGGGGTGATCGCCGTCGCCGACGGTTTGATCACCGACATCTATGCGGGTCCCGACACGCAGGCCACTCTCCTGGACGACGTCATCCTGCTGCCCGGCCTGGTCAACGCCCACACCCACCTCGAGTTCTCGACATCCACCACTCCGCTTCCCGCCACCAACGGGATGGCGGCCTGGATCGGAGACGTCACGGCCATCCGCCGCGAACAAACCACCCAGATCGATCCCATACGCCGCGGCCTCGACGAACTGGTCTCCGCCGGAACCGCCGCGGTCGGCGAGATTGCTACCGCCGAGTGGCCGGCATCTCGGCTCGACGAAACCGATCCGGTTTGCGTGGTCTTTCGCGAGATCATCGGTCTGAGCAGCGACCGCCACTCCGATTGCCTGGCCACGGCCAGCGACTTCCTGGCCGCCGACTCCACCTCGCAATGCCTCCGTGGCCTCAGTCCCCACGCCCCCTACTCGGTCCACCCCGACCTCTACGTCGACCTGGTCCGTCTGGCCGCCTCACACGATGTCCCCCTGGCCATCCACCTGGCCGAGTCATCCGACGAACTCGAACTGCTGGAACACGGTGAGGGACCGATGCGAGAACGGCTCGAGGCCCTCGGAGCGTGGCAGGACTCGGCGATCCCCCACGGCAGCCGTCCGCTGGACTACCTCCGTCCGCTCTCCGATCTCTCCCACCCGCTGGTGATCCATGGCAACCTGTTGGCGGAGGACGAAATTGCCTGGCTGGCCGGGCACCGCCATATCCCGGTCGTCTTCTGCCCGCGGACCCACTTTCATTTTGGACACCCGCCCCACCCGTGGCCACGATTGCTTGACTCCGGAACGCCGGTGGTGCTGGGCACCGACGGCCGGGTCTCCAACCCCGACCTCTCGATGTGGAACGAGTTGCAGTTTTTGGCACGCGCGGCACATGGTCGACCGGCCGAGGACCTGCTGGCGATGGCCACTTCGGCCGCCGCCGCGGCCCTGGGCCTCGGCCAGCGGTTCGGCACTCTCGCTCCGGGAAAGGCGGCGACTTCACTGGGAGTAACGCTGCCTCCCGGATCACCCATGACACTGGCGGCAATCCTGAAATCGGGTCGCCCAGCCGGCGTTCTTCGACAAGGCGACTGGTATCCTGCCTGAAACACGATGACGATCCACTCATCCACCGCTGTCGCATTCGGACAACTCGACCAGGTCACCCACTCCGACTACCTGGCCGGTCTTTGTTTCGACCGCGGCACCCCGGGACAACTCAGGCAGGCGGCAGCCGAAGGCGACCAGGACGGATTCGTCGCCGCCTGGACCGATCTGCTCACCGCCAGGATGAGCGGGGCCAGCCAACCTCAACCCGACCGGGCATTTGAGTGGACGTCGGTCGAAGCACCGCTCGCGTCGGCGTGGCGAACGGTCACGCCGAAAAGATCTCGGCGACCGGTGATCGGGAGCCGCTCGCACAACCGGTCTCCGCTGCCGACCATCGCCCGACTCGATGCCGACGCCAGCGACGGAGATCTGCTGGCCTCGCTCGCGCTGCTGACACGCAAGCCACCGGCTCGACGAATTGCCCAGTGGTTCTCCGCCTGGCGACGCTGCATCGACCTGACCGCCACGCGACCCCTCTCAGCCGAACTCGCCTACACCACCGGCCTGCTGCTGTCCCCGCTGAAGGGCACCGCCGGACTCCGTCGCAACGGTCAGCTGGCGTTACGGGAAGAACTTCTCGCACGGACCGACAACGACGGCACGCCGTTGGCGGAGCTCCTTCCCGATCTGCCCGAATGGCTGGGCGGACTGGTGCGGGCCGGTTGGTGGAGCAGACACTTCGACGTACCGCTGTGGAACAAGACGTCATCCGAGCGATTCACCAGGCTCGTCCGGTGGGTCACGCCCCTCTACCGGCACGGAGACCGCCTGGTGATGTCCGACCGCCCGGCTCGCAGCCTCCGCTCGCTGCTCGAGTCGGCCAACCGACTGATCGGCGACATCGACACCCAGGCGGTCACCCAATCCGACTGGGCGCGTGTCGCGGTGCTGCGGACCACCACATCCCCCACCGCTCCGGCAGTCGTCGTGACCCACGACAGTCCCACCCCCCGGCTCGATATCTCGATCGGCGACCGCACGCTGTTGTGCGACGAGTGGTCACTCGAAGTCACCTCGGGGAAACACGTCTGGGATCTCGATCACTGGGACTGTGTCTGCTGGCAAAGTGACGAGGACGCCGACTACATCGAACTGCAGGCCGATGCCGGCGATGGGCGTCGTGTCGATCGACACATCCTGCTCTCCCGCGCCGAACACCTGCTGGTGCTGGCCGACGCGGTCATCACCCCACCCGGGGCAACCGACGGTCGGCCGATCGCCTGCCGATCCGGGTTGGCCCTGGCCAACGGTGTCACAACCAGCCCCCGCCGAAACGGCCATCGCGACCAGCGACTCACAGGCCGCGGAATCTCCTCCCGCATCGTCCCGCTGGCGATGCCCGACGATCCCCTGTTCTCACCGGGCCCGGCCTCACTGGCGTGCCACGACAACCGGCTCTACTGGACCCACGCCGGCAGCGGCCCCGGATTGTTTCTGCCCCTGGTCCTGGACTTCTCGACCGAGCGCCGTCGCCGCAAGGCCGAGTGGAACTCGTTGACGGTGACCGAGGACCGCAAGGTCGTTTCGCCTCACCGGGCATCGGCCTACCGACTGCGAATCGGCGACCTGCAGCTGATCCTCTACCGAAGCCTGGTCAAAACCGAGATCGCGCGTTCGGTCATCGGCCAACACAGCCGCCACGAGTCGTTGTTCGGACTATTGCGGCCAGATGGCGACTTTTCGCCACTGGTGATGGTCGAGTAGCCGGGCCCGGGCGCTTCCCCCTCGTTGGAGTCGCCTGCATAATGGCGTCAGGTTCCGGCTGTCGCATTCGACCAGCCGGAACCGTTCGCCGACCGGCCAGCGTGGCCCACGATTGTCCCAGGACAAATCCACCGATGACCGACACATTCACGACACTCGAAGAACTCCAGCAAAACGACGGCCCCCAGGCCACCCTGCGGCAATTGGCGACCGTGATGACCGACGAGCAGAACTACCATCGGCTCTTCGACGTCCTGTTGATGCAGAAGAAACTGGAACTGGGCCTACCCCTGGTGAAACCGACGTCGTTCGACGACGTGCCGGAGGACCAGCGAACCGGGTTTGAGAAGCACTATGTTGAATCGGCCAGACAGGTCGGCGGCATGTTGCTGGAGGCCGGCCGCGTCGGAGATGCGTGGGTCTACTTTCAGACGATCCAGGAACCCGGCCCGGTACGCGAAGCGCTCGACGGACTCTCTGCCAACAGCGACGACTACGAGCGGACCGAAGAACTGATCAACGTGGCACTCTACGAGGGTGCTCATCCAGTCAAGGGACTCGAGTTGATGCTCAACTCGCACGGCACCTGCAACACGATCACTGCCCTGGACCAGCAGATCATGCAACTTCCGCCAGACGACCGTCTGGCAGCAGCCCAGTTGTTGGTCAACCAGGTCTACGGTGATCTCTGCCACACGCTCAACGCCGAGGTCACACAGCGGCTGCCGATGGTCGAGCCGTCGGAGAATCTCCGAGAGCTGATATCCGGCGACCGCGACTGGTTGTTCGCTGAGGGCAACTACCACATTGACGTCTCGCACCTCAGTGCCGTTGTCCGCTTCGCCCGCTCGCTGGAACCGGACAGTCCCGAGTTGTCCCGGGCACTGGAACTGGCCGAATACGGAGAGCGGCTCGACGAGCAGTTCCGCTACCCCGGCGATCCCCCCTTCGCGGACTTCTACACCGCTCACGGGCACTTCTTCCGCGCCCTGCTCGATGACGGTCGCGAGGAGGCCGTGTCCTATTTCCAGGCACAGCTCGATTCCGAACCGGACAAGGAGGACAAGCAGATGATCGCCTACGTGGTCGTCGACCTGTTGCGGCGTACCGGGCTGATGGATCAGGCCATCGAACTGGCCGTCACCCACTTGGCCCACCTCGACGAGTCCACCGGGTTCAGCTTCGCCGAGTTCTGCCAAGGCGCCGGGCGTCTCGACCTGCTGCGAGACACCGCCCGTGAGCGTGGCGACCTGGTGACCTGGGCCGGGGCTCTCATCGGCGACTCGGCTGACTGATTCGCTCAACGGCCCCGCCATGTCTCCCTCAGAACCCGATTTCCTGCGTCACAACAAGGCGGCGTGGAACCGGATCGTCCAAAAGGGCAGCCAGTTCGCCCGCGTGGCCACTGACGAGGAGATTGCCAAGCCACTTGAGGTGCTTGATGGCCGCGGCTGGTTGCCGGCCACCGTTGAGGGCCTGGATGTCCTCTGCCTGGCGGCCGGGGGGGGATGGCAGTCGATCCTCTATGCCGCCGCGGGCGCACGCGTCACCGTCATCGATCTCAGTGACCAGATGCTCGCCATCGATGCCCGTGAAGCGGAACGGCGAGGATTGGCCGTCGAGGTGATCCAGGCGTCGATGGACGACCTCGGAGTCTTGCGGGACCAGGCCTTCGACATCGTCCACCAACCGGTCAGCACCTGTTACGTCGCCTCGCTCGACCCCGTCTTCACCGAAGTCGCCCGAGTGCTCCGCGACGGTGGACTCTACGTCAGCCAACACAAGCAGCCGGCCAGCCTGCAGGTCTCACATCGAGATCGACGCGACCGATACGTGGTCGCCGTCGAGTACTACCACGAAGGTCCGCTGCCGGAAGTGCCCGACCAATCCTATCGCGAGCAGGGGACCGTCGAATACCTGCATCGATGGGAACACCTGGTCGGGACGCTCTGTACGGCCGGCTTCGTCATCGAGGATCTCCGCGAGCCGCTTCGAGCCAGTCGCTCGGCCCAGCCGGGTGACTTCCGGCACCGAGGCCGTTTCATTCCCCCCTACGTCCGGCTCAAGGCCAGACGCAAGAACCGAGCCGAAATCCCTACCGAGTCTCCACTGTGGACACCCGACACCTGAGTTGAGTCCGATGACGTCGCTTCGCCCGGTCCGCTACGACCGGCATATCCGAAAAAGTCATCCCAATTTGCCAAATTTGCGTAATTGGCATTTAGAGGCTCTTCGACACGGACCGATCCTATCTGGCAGGAGGCAGTCTGCCGAACTCTCGTATTGACGAGTTCGGACGGTTTTGCCATATACACCCCGCCTATTACACAACGAATGGACTCGCCTGATCTGGCAAGTGGCATGGAAGCCACCCCTTGTCTTCCGGCCGCCGCTGTACTCAGGCACTGCCATCCAAAGGAGTGTTTCAGCCGTGACCAGACTCGCTTTTCTCCTTGTCGCCGCCATCCTGCTGGCCGGTCCGTCCTCCACCACTCTCGCCCAGGGGACGGCTGCCTCGTCGACGCCGCACAAAGTTGCATTGATCGACATCAGCCGCGTGCTCAAGGAATACAAGAAGGTGGATGCTCTTCGGTCGGAGATCAAAGCCGAGATCGCCAAGAGCGAAACTCAACGGACGGCAATGGTCAAACAGATGAACATTGTCAAGGACAAGCTCAAGTCCCCCAACATCCAACAGGGAAGTGCCAAGGCGGTCGAACTCGAGAAACAAGGGCTCAAGATCGAGGCCGAATTCAATTCATTCAAGAAGGGTGAGCGGACGAGAATCCTGCGACGCGAAGCCCAACTACTCAAGACGATCCACGGCGAGATCAAGGCCGTCGTCAAGCGTGCGGCCGACGCCTGGGGCTACACGCTGGTCCTTCGCTTCAACAGCACGGCATCCGATGCAGCCACGCCCAACAACGTCGTGGGCCAGTTGCAGCGGCAGGTTGTCTATCACCGAGGTGAGGATGACATCACCCAGCCGGTGATCGAATACCTCAACAAGCAGTACCTGAAGCAATCCCCAGTTCCACGGACCGGTGCCCAACCGGCCGGTGCCACCAAGACCAAGAAGCGGTAACCCACTTCTTGGTGTGCCGGGCCCTCATCGCGGCGGCCCGTGACGCCGACCGCCCCGTGCCAAACACGGGACGGTTGGCGTCACGTCCGTCCATTACCACCCCCCTCACACAGTCCCGCATGCCTGCTTCCGCTCGAGACAACTTGGCGTCTCTGCCGCAGCGATCCCTTCGTCCTCAACATACGCTCGGCCGATCGGCCACGTGTCATGGAGTGGGTTTCGTCACTGGAACCCAGGTCGAAATGACCCTGCACCCGGCCGCCCCGGGTTTCGGGCTGGCCTTTCAGCGTCTTGACTGCCCCGGCTCCCCCCCGGTTCCGGCAACACGAGATTCGGTTCTGCCCCGCAAGCGTCGCACCGCCATCGGTCAAAACGGGGTTGTCATCGAACTGGTTGAACACGTTCTCGCCGCGCTGGCCGGCCTGCAGGTCGACAACTGCCTGATCACGCTTGACGCTCTCGAGCCACCTGGATTCGACGGATCGTGCCGGCCCGTCGTGGAAGCGATCCTCGAAGCGGAACTCATCGCACAGGACGCACCTCGCCCCTGCCTGATGATCGATCGCGTGCTGTCGGTCGGCACCGCCGGAAAGAATGTCACGCTGCGGCCACTGTCTCAGCCCGGCCTGGCCGTCAGCTACCACCTCGACTACGGACCCCGCTCGCCAATCCCTCCTCAGAACCGGACGTTCCTGGTCAACGCCTACGACTTTGCGGTCAACATCGCCGGCTGCCGCACCTTCGTTCTCGACAGCGAAGTTGCCGCGCTGAAAGCCCAGGGCCTCGGCCAGGGCCTGACTTATCAGGACCTGCTGGTCTTCGGTCCCGACGGCCCGATCGACAATCGACTGCTGTTTCCCGACGAATGTGCCCGCCACAAGATCCTCGATTGCATCGGCGACTTCGCCCTGCTCGGCGTCGATCTCTGTGGCCACATCGATGCCTGCTGCAGCGGTCACACACACAACCATGACGCCACCGCCGCGGTCCTCCAGCACTGCTCTTACGCCCCCGTGGTGGCTCACGCCGCCTGAACCTGACCCGACACCCCATCCGCCCCATTCACCATGCCAGCCAACATCTCACCTCTGGCCCAGGTCGACCACGCCGCAGAACTGGGATCCAACGTCTCCGTCGGTCCCTTCTGTCTCGTTGGCCCGGGAGTCCGGATTAACGAAGACACCTGCCTGGACAGCCATGTCGTGCTGACTGGCAACACCGAAATCGGCCGCAACAACCGATTTCTGCCCTACTGCGTGATCGGCGGTGACCCACAGGACAAAAGCTTTGAGGAATCCAATACGCGGGTACTGATCGGCAACGACAACGTGTTTCGCGAAGGGGTCACAGTCAACCGCGGTGCCGAAAAAGAGGACGGAACGACCCGAATTGGCCACCGCAACCTGCTGATGGCCAATTCGCATGTGGCTCACAACTGCCACGTCCATGACGACGTGAACCTGGTCAACGGCGTTCTGTTGGGCGGCCATGTCCACGTGTGCGACCGGGCGATCATCTCGGGAAACTCGGTTGTCCACCACTACTCCACGATCGGCACACTGGCATTCGTCAGCGGTGGGTGCCGCGTTCCGCACGACATCCCCCCCTACATGCTTGCCGCCGGCAGTGACAATCCAAAGCTCAAGACCATCAACAAGATCGGGATGCAGCGGGCCGGGATGCCTAAACCGACGATGGCGCTGATCCTGCGTGCGTTCAAGATGCATTTTCGGAACCTGAAGAAGATTCAGGACGTGCAACGACACTTCGAGACCGAACTCGCGGGAACGCTGCCGGTGGAACTGACCAAGTGGCTGTCGTTCATCACACGACAGATCCAGGGTCACAACCTCAGGACCCGCGACCCCGCCGGCAATCCGCAACAACAGGAACCGCCGGTCCCCGGAACTCCGTGGGACGGCACGGACCGACTAGACGAACGGAAGGCTGCATGACCCGACTGAAGATCGCCGTCGTGGGCGTTGGCGCCCTCGGACGACACCACGCCCGTATCCTCTCCACCCTCGACTCGGTCGAACTTGTCGGTGTCGCCGAAACCGACATCGAGATGGGACGCACGGCCGCCGAGACCTGCGGTTGCGCCCACGTCACCGACTTCCACGACCTGCTCGAAGATGTCGACGCGGTGACGATTGCCGTCCCCACGTCGGCTCACCTGGCCGTTGCCGGGGACTGCCTGCGAGCCGGGCTGCCGGTGATGGTCGAAAAACCGATCGCCGGAACGCTCGAGGACGCCGCTCAACTGGTCGACCTCGCCGACCGCCAGAACGTCGTGCTGCAAGTGGGTCACGTCGAGCGGTTCAATCCCGCCGTCACCGCCGCCTTCGGACAGATCGATCGACCACGATACCTGCGAGTCGAACGAATGAGCCCTTTTGCCTTCCGTTCGACCGACATTGGAGTCATCCACGACCTGATGATCCACGACCTCGAACTGGTCCTCGCCCTTGTCGATGCACCGATCCAGACTGTCCAAGCCTTCGGCATCAGCCTGATGGGGGGCCATGAGGACTCGGTCCAGGCCAGGATCGAATTCAGCAACGGCTGCATCGCCGACATCTCGGCCAGCCGGGTGCACCCCGAACCCCGCCGTGTGCTCACCTCGTGGTCAGCATCTGGTTGCATCCACGTCGACCTGCATACCCGTCACCTGACTTCGTATCGACCGTCTGAGGCCTTGCTGAGTGGCCCGTCACCCCTCGAATTGGCCGCCGCACCCGAGGCCGACATCGATGACCTCAAGCAGAGCGTCTTCGGCAAGTTCATCACCGTCCACGAACCCGAAATCTGCGATGCCGACGCATTGACTGATGAATTGCAGCATTTCGTCGACTGTGTCACCAGCGGCCGCCGACCACTGGTGGGCGGCCCCGAGGCCCTCAGGGCAATGGTCGCCGCCGACCAGGTCCTGACCTCGGTCGCCGAACACCTTTGGGACGGCCATGCCGACGGTGCCCGGGGGCCCCAGGCCCGACGCCGACGCGCGGCCTGACGCCGGACCACCGCTTCGAGAAAACCGCCCGAGATTCGCCGCTACGTTTCGGCGTGTCTCGCACACCAGGTGGCCAGCATCCCGGAAGTGATCACCGGAGACCAGGCTGCCAGGTCGGGCGACAGAACCTGGAAACTGGCCAGGTACAGGCAGGCTTCTCCTGCACCCAACACCACCACCATCACGCCCCCGGCAATGGCCAGATTCGCCGCCAGTCCGCGACTCTCTCGACGTACCAGGAATGGAACCACCAGGAACACCGCTACGATGTTCAGCAGCGGGCGGGTCAGGCGTGCGTGCAGCGCCAGGGCCTGCTCGTGGGCCGACCGGGTCGCCTGTGAGGGGTTGCGAACCCGCCTGAGCAGGTCGGGTGTCGAGAGGTACCTCGCGTTGCTGGCCTTTTCAGAGAGTTGATCGGGAGTGACACCCGAGACGACAAACAGCGTCCCCGGACGTGTTCCCGGCCGTACGACGCGTCGGCCGGCGGCGCTGAGTGCAAGTTGTTCGGGTGCCGGGTCGAGACCGACCAACAGCCACCCCGAGAGGTTCTTCGGGCCGCGGCGGACATACTTCGCCCGCTGGGCCTTCAACGTGGTCAGACGAGTCACGACGTCCGGGACCGGCAACACGAACTCCGCATCCGTCAGTTTCCTGGCGTGAGGAAACACTCGTCGTGCCGAGATCAGGATGTGCGTGGCAAAATCCAGCGACGGCCGGACGTCGATCCCCTGCTCGACTTCGCGACCGCGAGGTGTCTGTAACACGGGAGCCACCCTGGGCAGAATCCACTCCTGGTTGATCATCATCAACAGATTGACCAACAAGGCTCCCATCACCAGCGGGACGACGATGCGATACAGCGACACACCGGCGGCCAGAACCGGGTGCAATTCCCCGGATCGCTGCAAGATCACCAGAACGACCATCACCGACAGCACACACAGGATGTGCCCCACCAGACTCAACAACAGACTCGATTGGCAGCAGTAATACACCGTCATCCGCCGCACCACCGGCCAGATGTCCCCATCGGGGCTCGCCTTGAGGAACTCGTCGGCGTTGGTGAACGCGTCGAAAACGAAGAACACACCCAGCGCGGCCACGAAACAGATGCCGAAGGTGTGGAAAAACCGCTTCAGCAGGTAGCGGTCGAACGTCGTCAACACGGCGGTTGCCTTCCTGGCACCGGGATCGCGACGGCCAGCCTCGATCGACGGACCGTCCCCATTTCGCTGCGACCTCCAGCCGCGGCGGTGCGAGATTACAGGACGTCGGCCCCGAAGTGTCAAGACGGATCGTGACGTGGCCGACCGCCGCAACGACCGCTAGGCTGGACCGTGATGTCTCTCGATTCGCCCTTCGTCGATCCCGAAGCCGGCCCCGGCCAACCACGACGGCAACGTTCCGGGCGGCTGTGGCTGATCGCAGCGGTGCTGGCCGTCTCGGTGATCGGCCTGCTCGCCCGACCCGGGTGGCAACGATCCCGCGATCTCCAGTTCCTCGAACAAGCCGGTGCTGTCTTCGACACCCGCACCAAGGCTCCGAAATGGATGAAGCTCGTGGGAACCGCGTTGGACCCGGCTGCCATCGACAGCCTCGCACGAGTCACCACCCTCGAGGACCTCGTACTCGACGAATCGACCGTGACCGACGATGACCTTGCGACGTTGGCCGCGTTGACCAGTCTCAGGAGACTCTCCCTGGCCCGCACCGCGATCAGCGACAGGGGACTGTCGCACCTGGCCGGGTTGCTGCAACTGAAGACCCTGGTGCTCGACTCGTCCTACCATGTCACCGACGGGGGTCTGGACGCAGTGGCGGCGATCAACGGGCTCGAGGATGTCAGCCTGCTGGATATTCCCGTGACGTTGCCGGCACTGGTCGAACTGTCGGGCCGCCACACCTTGCTGCAGATCAACTCCAGCCACGGAGTTCTCGGGAACCGCAAGCTGGCCCTTTCGGGCACCGAGATCTCCGACGAGGGACTCGCGCGGTTGTACAACGCCGCGGAACTCGAGGGAATCGAACTGCCGTCCCGCATCACCGACCGGGGACTGCAACACCTGTACGGGCTCTCGAAGCTCAAATACGTCGTGCTCGCCGATTCCCGCATCACCGACCGGGGACTCGCCGCTCTCATCGACCGTTCACTCCCGCTGACAGAAATCGACATCTCCGGTTGCAGCGGGCTGACCGACACCGGCCTGGCGGTCGTCGCTCGCCTGCCACTGCTCAGACAACTTCAAGTCGACAACACCAACGCAGGACCGCACCTGCTGACCGCTGTGGCGGAACTGGCACAACTGGAACTCCTCTCGCTGGGCGATTGCCTCAAGGTGGACGACACCGCACTGAAACCGCTGCTGGACGCCCCGTCGCACCCCCGGCTGAAATTCCTCAGGCTCTCCGGTACTGCCATCACCGACATCTCGATGAAGACTGTCGACCGCGATCGGTTCCCGAACCTGGAAGGCCTGGACCTCCGAAACACGCGAGTCACTCCCGAAACGACCTCCCGGCTCCGAAAACGGCTGGCAGGCTGTCGAGTACTCGGTTCGTCGGCCGCTCCCGGTCTTCGCGCGGACTGACCGGCTAGTCCCTGACGCGGACGAACTTCTTGATCAGTCCGGCGGCGGCGACTTCGCTGACGTAGAGATCCCCGCGACTGTCGCCCCAGATTCCATGCGGAGCAGCGACAAACTGGTGCGGCTCGTCTCCCGCCTCGCCCCACTGGCTGAGCACGTTGTTCTGGCGATCGAGAATTGTCAGCCGGTGACCGACCTCGGCCATGAAAATCGTCTCGTCCCGGTCGAACCACAACTTGTCCGGACGCAGGTATCCCGGCCATTCCTCGAGGAACTCGCCTTCGCCAGTGAACAACTGAATCCGGTTGTTTTCCCGATCACAGATGTAGACGCGGTAGTCACTGTCGACCCAGACCGAGTGAACCAGGTCAAACTGTCCGGGCCCTGTCCCCGGCTCACCCCAGCTCTTGATCAACACCCCCTCGGGTGAGAACTTGTGCACCTTGTGGTTGACGTAACCGTCGCTGACGAACAGGCAGCCATCAGGTGCGATCGCCAGATCGGTGGGCCGGTTGAACGGCACCCCCGGGGGGCGGGGCACACCGGGAGTCCCCAGCGTCCACTGCAGTTCGCCCTTTGAGTTGAACTTGTAGACGCAGTGCCCCAGCCACTCGGTCAGGAAGATGTTGTCCTGGTCGTCAATGTAGACGCCGTGCGCGTTCTCGGAGACCAACACCGTGTCGTCCCACGATTCGATCACGTTGCCGTCGGTATCGAAGATGATCAACGTGTGTTCGCTGCGACTCGAGACGATCACTCGATCGTTGCTGTCGACTCCCACACCTGGAATCCATCCAAACGTCCAGCCCTCAGGCAACTTCGCCCAATCGCTGATCACCTCGTACTGAAAATCGCCCTGGCCCACTCGTGTCGTCATCGTCTCTTCTCCCGCTTCCGGCCGGTCTCCAGACAACGAAACCACCCAAGTGACATACTCCGACCGGCACGCTCGATCAAGCCACTCACCCCGACCTGAAACGCATCGGGTTTGACGCCGCCGATGCAAATCGCAGAATGTCGGGACCCAACGAACCGATCCTCTGGACGCCCACCATGTCCGAGACCTCCATCGACTACGGCATGTTCATCATGCCCTTTCATGACCCCGACAAGCCGCTGGGCCAATGTTACGACGAGGACCTGGAACTGATCGTGCTGGCCGAGCAAATGGGCTTCTCGGAGTTCTGGATCGGTGAACACCACACGATGCAGTACGAGAACATTGTCAGTCCCGAGATGTTCATCTGCCGTGCGTTGGGTGAGACCCAGTCGATTCGGCTGGGTCCCGCTCCTGTCTGCCTGAACCAGCATCACCCCGCCGCAGTCGCCAGCCGACTGGCCTTCCTTGACCATCTCTCCAAAGGCCGCCTCAACCTCTGTTTCGGTCCCGGCAGCGTCACCGCCGACCTGGAACTCTACGGCATCGATCCGAAAAACAACTCGAGGATGGTTGACGAATCGATCAAGATGATCCTGGCACTGTGGTCGGGCGAGCCGCCCTACGAACTCGACGGGGAATTCTGGAACATCCGGCTGGTCGACAACGTCGACGTCGAGACTCGCATCGGCTTCATCCACAAGCCGCTGCAACAGCCTCATCCACCGATCTCAATCCCGGCCATGAGCCGCAATTCGCCCAGCATGCAGATGGCCGGCGCCGCCGGATTCCAACTGTTCGGACACTGCCTGGTCACCGGCAACGTGCTGAAAAACTTCTGGGACACCTACGAAACCGCAGCCGTCGAGGCCGGGCGAACACCGTCGCGAGCAGACTTCAAGATTGCCCGTTCGATCTTCCTGGCCGACACCACCGCCGAGGCCGAACGACTGGCCCGCACCAACTCGCTGGGACACAACTACGAGTACATCGGCCGTCTGTTCGACAAGGGGCTGGGCCGCAAGATCTACAAGCGTGATCTCGACATGCCCGATGCCGAATGCAATCTTGATTTCCTGATGACCGAACAGATCATCGCCGGAGACGTCGACACGGCACTCGAGCGACTGCTGAGTGTGTGGGAAGAAACGGGTGGCTTCGGCACGCTGGTGTTGATGAGCTACGACTGGGACGACAAGGCGTCGTGGGTCCGAAGCATGGAACTGTTCGCCCAGGAACTGATGCCCGCTTTCAATCGGGCGGTGGGAGTGATGGCCTGACATTGCGGACTGGGAGATCCACGTTCCCAATCGTTCGCCGCTGTGGTTTAATGGCTCGATGATTGACCCGTCGCCAAGTCCCCGACATCATGCGGTCTCGCGCCGTGACCTGCTGCAAGTCGGTGCACTGGGGCTGACCGGGGTCACGTTGCCGGGGCTGCTCTCAGCCCGTGAAACGACCCGTTCGAAGGGCGGGCGGCCCACCGCCGACGCCTGCATCCTGATTCACCTCAACGGCGGCCCCCCGCACCTGGACATGTGGGACCCCAAGCCCGAGTCTCCCGCCGCGATTCGTGGCGAATTCGGCACGATCAGCTCGTCGATCCCCGGCTACCGGGTCGGATCGCTGATGCCGAAACTGGCTCGCCACATGCACCGCGCGACGATCGTCCGCTCGATGCACCACAGTGTCAACAACGCCCACGCCGCAGCGGTCTACTGCTCATTGACCGGCCACGACCGGGGTGAACTGGGGGGCGGCACCAAGCAGACCGATCATCCCTCGCCCGGCTCGATCGTCACCCTGCTCCGCCCACCCCAGCGGGTGGTCGTTCCTCACGTGACGCTGCCCTATATGACCCAGGAGGGCCGTGGCGGGCCGCCACAACCGGGCTTTTTCGGCGGATTTCTCGGGCGGGCCCACGACCCGCTGTTCGTGCTCCGCGATCCCAACAGCAAGGACTTCGGAGTCCCGGAACTGACCCTCCGCACCGGAGTCTCGGCCCAGAGACTCTCGATCCGCCGACGGCTCTTCGACGACCTCAACCGGCGAGCCGGCCTCGGTGCCGACGATCGGGCTGCAACCGCGATGAACAGTTTTCAGGCCCGGGCACTGGACCTGCTGACATCCGAGGGAACTCAGCGGGCATTTCGAATCTCCGAGGAGCCGGCCGCCACCAGAAACGCCTACGGCCGGAACATCTACGGCCAGAGCACATTGTTAGCGCGGCGGTTGATCGAGGCGGGCACGCGACTGGTGACGATCGCATGGGCGCCGGACGCCAACGCCACTTGGGACACTCACACCAACAACTTCGGCAGACTCAAGGGCGGCCTGCTGCCACAGTTCGACGCCGCTGCCAGCAGCCTGATCGAGGATCTGCACCGTCGCGGGATGCTCGAACGCACCGTGGTCGGAATTTTTGGTGACTTCGGACGCACACCCAAGATCAACGCCAAGGCCGGCCGCGACCACTGGAACTTCTGCTACAGCCTGATGATGGTCGGCGGCGGGTTTCGTTCCGGGTTGGTCTATGGTCGCAGCGACCGCATCGGTGGCTATCCCGATGCCGACCCGCTGGTCCCCGGCGACATCATCTCGACCCTGTTTGGCTGCCTGGGAATCGTGCACAACGGTGAGATTCACGACCGGCTCGACCGGCCGTATCGCATCGTTCCCTCCGGCGAGACCCAGCCCCAGTTGCTGGCGTAGCAGGTCGGCAGGGGTTCCTTGTCGGCCTCCAAATGCCCCATTAGACTGGGACGTTTCGTCCCGGGAGATGTTCGGTCGGGTGCACGTCTCGAGCGAAACCGGGCACCGTTCTCAGAGAATCCTTCTCGAGGAGTCTTCGCCGTGGCAGTCAAGGTAGGAATCAACGGGTTCGGCCGCATCGGCCGGATCACATTTCGGGCAATGTCGGCCCGCGGCGACGAGTTCGAAGTGGTCGGCATCAACGATCTCGGCGACCCCGCCGCCCTGGCAAATCTTCTCAAGTACGACAGCACCCAGGGACGGTTCCCGGGCACCGTCGAGGTCGACGGCAGTACGCTGATCGTCGACGGACGGCCCATCCGGATCTGTGCTGAACGGGACCCGAACAACCTGCCGTGGGGCGAACTTGGGGTGGAGGTCGCGCTGGAGTCGACCGGCTTCTTCACCAACCGCGCCACCGACGACCGCCCCGGCTACGACAGCCATATCACCGCCGGAGCCCGCAAGGTGGTCATCTCGGCCCCGGCCAAGGATGCACCCGACCTGACCGTCGTGCTCGGCGTCAACGATGACCAGTTGACCGCCGATCACCTGTGCGTCTCCAATGCCAGTTGCACCACCAACTGCCTCGCACCGATGGTCAAGGTGCTGCACGAAAAGTTCGGCCTCGAGCACGGACTGATGACCACCGTGCACGCCTACACCAACGACCAGCGGACCGGCGACCAGTTGCACTCCGACCCTCGACGTGCCCGGGCCGCGGCGGCCAACATCATCCCGACCTCGACCGGTGCGGCCAAGGCGGTCGGGCTCGTGCTGCCGGAACTCGACGGGAAGCTCACCGGCATCAGTCTCCGTGTCCCGGTCCTCACCGGCAGCATCACCGACCTGGTCGTCACACTCGGCAACGAGGCGAGTCCCGATCAAATCAACCAGGCGATGCAGGATGCGGCCGCGGGCCCCCTGGACGGAATCATGGAGTACACCACCGACCCGATTGTTTCCAGCGACATCATCGGCAGCACCTACAGTTGCATCTTCGACGGCAGTTGGACGACTTCGATCGGCCCCAACATGGTCAAGGTGCTCGGATGGTACGACAACGAGTACGGCTACTCCAACCGCACCGCCGACCTGATCGCCCGACTGGCAGCACTCTGATCGGTTCCGGTGGTGATTCCACTGGACTCGCATCACCCCCTCGGTCAAAATAACTTCCTCGTCGGCGGGCTCGGCCCCCCAGCGTCTTGCCCCTGTCCCGCGTGACCCTCACCGGATGGACACGTCGATGAGTCGCCAGGATCTCCTGGAGATCTTCAACACCCGCACGCCGGCGATTGCCCCGTCGATGCTCAAGTGCGACTTCGGCAACCTGCACCGCGAGGTCGAGTTGCTCGAGGCCGCCAGGGCACCGCTTTTGCACCTGGATGTCATGGATGGACACTTCGTCCCCAATCTCACGTACGGCCCGATCGTCATCGCCGGACTCCGCCAACTCACCAGCCTGCCGCTGGACGCCCACCTGATGATCAGCAACCCAGCCGGTGACCTTGACGAGTACCTCGACGCGGGATGCGACGGCATCACGGTGCACCTCGAGGCCTTCGGCGAAGACACCACATCGCTGGGTGATACGCTGGCACGGATCCGAGCCGCCGACGTGCTGGCCGGGGTCGCGATCAATCCCGGTACGGACGTGTCGTCCGTCGACGGCGTCCTCGCAGAAGCCGACCAGGTGCTGGTAATGAGCGTTGAGCCGGGATTCGGCGGCCAGGCCTTCCTGCCGATCGCCCTCGACAAACTCCGGCAACTCGACGCTGTCCGAGGCCCCGACACGACTCTCGCCGTCGATGGCGGGATCGGTCCGACCACGATCAATGGGGCCTGCCAGGCGGGTGCTCGCGTGTTTGTTGTCGGCAGCTCAATCTTTGACCGTCCCGACTACACGTCGGCGATTTCGGAGCTGAAGGCCACGGCTTCGGCGACGGGGGGGGCTTGAGCGACAATGCCCTTCATCGCGCTCGTCCGGCCCGGCTGCACGGACTTCGACGTCGAGAACCGAATCCAGGGCAACCTGGATCTGCCGCTCAACGACGCCGGACACGTCCAGGTCGCCTCGACAATCCAACAGTTGGCCGATTGGCCGCTCGAGTCCGTGTTCACCTCACCGGGCGACCCGGCTCGATCGACCGCTGAGGCGATTGCGGAGGAACTGCAACTGCCGCTGCGGGTCCACGACGAGTTGCAGAACATCGACCACGGTCTCTGGCAGGGAATGTCGTTGGAGGAGATCAAGCGAAAGTCACCCAAGATCCTCAGGCAGTGGCAGGAATCACCGGAAATGGTCAGGCCACCGGAAGGCGAAACGATTCAGGAGGCGTTGGCGCGTACACTGGCGGTACTGAAAAAGCCGATGAAACGGGAGGAGTCGTTCGCGATCGTCACATCCGACCCGTTGGCCACTTTGCTGGGCTGTGCGATCACGTCGGACCGACCCGAGTTCGAAACCGTGACGGGATGCCGTGGGCAGGATCAGCTGATCGCCATCTACTCGACCAACGGCCGCGTTCCGGCCACCGACCCTGACCACCCTTGGCGAACCGAGGCGGCCACCGGAAGCCTGGTGCCCGTCGTCGGAGACAACGGGAGTGCTTCCGGTGGCTAAGTCCACCCCTCAGGACTGGCTGACGCACAACGACCGCAAGAAGCGGGGCGTGCCCGAGGGCCTGTGGATGCTCTGCGAGGGTTGCGGATCGACGGTCTTTCGGAAAGACATCGAAGACAACCTCCACGTCTGCCCCGAGTGCGACCACCACCTCTATGTCCCGGCTGCCGTCCGGATCGCACAACTGCTCGACGAGGACAGCTTCGAGGAATGGCACAAGGGACTGTCTTCCTGCGATCCACTCGAATTCGCCGACCGGAAATCCTACCCCGACCGCCTGCTGGCCGAGCAGAACAAGACCGGCCTGACCGAGGCCTGCGTTGTGGGACGAGGATACATGCGCGGCCGACCGCTGGTCTTCGGGTTGACCGACGCCGGTTTCATCATGGGCAGCATGGGCTCGGTGGTTGGAGAAAAACTGACACGAGCGATTGAGGAGGCCACGCGTCTGCAACTGCCGCTGGTCATTGTCAGCGGATCAGGTGGCGGGGCCCGCATGCACGAAGGCATCCTCTCGCTGATGCAGATGGGCAAGGTCTCGGCCGCACTGGCGCGGTTCGACCAGTCCGGGGGATTGTTCATCTCGGTGCTGACCAATCCCACCATGGGCGGTGTCGCCGCCAGTTTCGCCTCACTGGGCGACTTCGTCATTGCCGAACCCAAGGCGTTGATCGGATTTGCCGGCCCCCGGGTGATCAAGGCCACGGTCAAAATAGAATTGCCCGACGGGTTCCAGACCAGTGAGTTCCTCTTGCAGTTTGGTTTCGTCGACAGGATCATTCGGCGACACAACCTCCGCAGTGAAGTCGCCCGCCTGATCGACTACTGCGGTCAATAGGCCCTGCAATGCTTGAGTTTCTGAAAAACCTCTTCAAGAAGACACCCAAGGTCGAAAAGGTCGACTTGGCCGCCCGGTTCGAACTGATCGGGCGAGTTGGGCAGGGGAGCATGTCGAAGGTCTTCCGCGCCCGGGACCCCAGCACCGATCGTATGTACGCGATCAAGGTGCTCGACCTGGAAAAGACCCGCAAGCTTGAAGAACGCTTCCTCGCGAAGGGGCTCCAACGGCCCAGTGAAGGAGAAGTCGCCGTCCAGCTGGATCACCCGCGGATCGTCAAGACCTACGAATACGGCTGGACGATCAACGACGAGATGTTCCTGGTGATGGAGTTCGTCGAGGGCGTCAGCCTCAGTTTTCTGATCGACACCCAGAACGAACACATGCAGCAGGGACGGTTGCGGTTTCTGATCGAGTTGGGAGAGGCGATCGAGCACTTCCACTCGAAACACCTGATCCACCGTGACATCTGTCCACGGAATATCCTGCTCGACGAGAACCACCACATCAAGTTGATCGACTTCGGACTGGTGGTTCCCAATACGCCTCCGTTTCAGCAACCCGGCAACCGCACCGGCACCGCCAACTACATGGCACCGGAACTGATGAAGCGTAAGAAGACCGATCAGCAACTGGACATCTTCAGCTACGCGATGACCTGCTTTGAGATGTACGCCAACAGGCTCCCGTGGGAGTCGACCGGGCAAACCATCGAGATGATGCAGCAGCGGATCAACAGCCCGCCGGCTGATATCCGCGAATTCGTTCCGGACATCGACAAGGATGTCGCCGAGACGATCATGCGCGGGCTGGAAGCCGAACCTTCATCCCGGTGGTCCTCGGCCAGCCAGATGGTCGCCCGTTTCCGCGATGCCCGGGAGCGTCTTGAAGGCGTTCGCTAGCAGGCCACGACCGGTTGCTCACCATGCTCGTGCTGGGAATCGAAACCTCCACGCGACCCGGCTCGGCTGCCGTGTGCCGCGACGCCGTCTGCCTGACCCAGGTCCCACTCGACCACGATGGACTGCGACACGCCCAGGCCCTGCCGCCTCTTGTCGCCAAACTGCTCGGTGACCATTCGCTGACAACCGACGACCTCGACCTGATCGCCATCAGCCAGGGACCCGGCAGCTTCACCGGACTCCGTGTCGGCATCGCGTTCGCCAAGACACTGGCCTGGGCCGCCGGTTGCCAACTGGTCGCCGTCGACACCTTCACCGCCATCGCGGCCCACGCACCCGTTCCGGCCGACACCCGGTCGCTGTGGGTCGCCGCCGACGCGCACCGAAAGGAACTGTTCGTCAGACCCTGCAGCAGGCGGGCCGACGGCCGGTGGACTCCCGACCAGGACCACTCGATCGTCAACACCGAAGACTGGTGCCAGCTTTTGCAGCCCCAGGAAACCGTCGTCGCCGCAACACCCGGACTGCTCGACGAATTCCTCCCGGACCACATCACCAGCCAGCCAGCCGCGGAATCAATCGCCCGACTTGGACAAGTCGCCGCCCAGGCCGGCCAACTCGCCGACCCGGTGACCCTCGAACCGCTCTACCTCAGAAAAAGCGCCGCCGAAGAGTCACGGCCAAGCCGCTCACCTGGCCAGAATCAGCCCGGCGACTGAATCGAAGGAAATCGGGTCCGTCTCGATCTTCAGCTTGCCGCCGGCGACGTCGTAGATCCGCTTCAGCGGCATCAGTTCAGCCTCGGGGATGCCATCGGTCCCGCCAACGACCAATCGCGACGGTGCGGCTAACGCCGCCAGCCCGCCGAGTCCACCGTACTTCAGGGCGCCGGGCAACAGCATCGGGTCGTCACGACGGGTGATCTTCGAAAAGGCAAAACCGCCAACGTCGGCAATCGTCAGCCCACGAACCGCCTTGCCACTCGACATCGCCGCACGGGCCAGCACGACCCAGGTCCCCGCACCTTTAGTCCCGACCAGGTGCACCCGCATTCGACCGCCCTTGACCGCAAAACTCTGCTTGGTCCCAAACGCCGACACAACCGTCAGCACGTCCCGGACTCGATGAGTCAGCGGCGGCAGGTTGTATCCATAGGTGTAGCCGACGAAGCTTTCATGAGTCGCGACGCCGGTGACCGGTTTTCCCTCGGGAGTCAACTCGCCGGTCAGGTACACATCGGCCGAGAGCACAGTGTGTCCGGCATCGAGCAGCCGCCTGACCGCAGGCAGCGGTCGGCCCCCTTCGTCGAATAGCGCTGCCTTGCCGTCGCCATCGAACCAGGCCACCAGCGAGGCACCCGCCCCCTGGGCCGGAGTCAACAGCGTCCAGGGAATGGCGTGGCCGAGTCCCGTTCGAGTGATTGTCCCGGTCTCAAACGTTCCGCCCCCGGACAGTTTCCCCTTGCCGACTCCCCGGGAGCTGTAACCCGTCGATGGGGTCCCCGCCAGTAGAACCCGTGCTGCCGATCCGACCACCCGGCGGTATCGAGACAGGCTCTTGCCTTTCCCGGTCAACAACTTCGCGTACTGCCCTTCGATCATCCTCGTATGGGCCGCGCGGTACTGCTCCAGCGACATCGCGTCCCTGGGCTGAGGATGCTCGGCGTCGAACACCTTGAGCTGCGACGGAGCAATCGGCTTGAAGTCGCGTTCTCGGATCGGCTCATCCAATCCCAGTTCCAGGAACTTGTTCATCCACGAGTACATCATCTCGCGAGAGACCTGGTTGTAGTTGTGGCCGAACTGCGGGTAGCACTTGGCGTGGACCAGGTCGGCCTTTCCGTAGAGACCATAGACCGCCTTGAGTTCCGGCAGGCCCTTTGTCTCGATGTCGATCGTCCAGTCGTTGGCCCCGCTGAGTGCCATCGGGCGAGGAGCAAACAGAGCGGCGATGGTGATGTTGTTGATCCCCGGTCGCAGGAAACAACAGTTCTCGCAGACGCAGCCGCCCTGCATGCCGGTCGAGACCATCACGGCGGGAAAGGCCACCTTGGGACGAGGGTCGAGGGCACAGAGCATGAACGTCTGGGTCCCGCCCCCGCTGGCACCGGTGACGGCAATCCGCGTGTTGTTGACGTCGGAGAGCGACGCGAGGAAGTCCAGGGCCCGAATCGAGTTGAATGTCTGCAGCCCCATCAGGTTCTGCAGCCGCAGGACCGCCTCGACGTCCCCAAAGCCACTTCGGTGAGGCAACGCCCCGCTGTCGGCATACCCGACCATGTCGTAGTGAAATACGACGCAGCCCATCCGTGCCAATTGCACCATCCTGGCCTGCAGAGGGTATCTCGCACCGGCCTCGAATTTCTCGGCCCCTTGCTTCAACTGAGCCGCCGCGGTGTCGGCACCCGCATCGTAGAAGCGACCCTGGGGCCAGTGACCGTGTGGACAGAGGATGCCCGGACGACGCCCCTTGGACTGCTTGGGCCGATAGAGGCTGCCCGTGACGTAGTGACCCGGAAGGCTGGCGAAGTAGACCTTCTCGACGGTGTAGTCACCGCGGTCAACACGCCCATGAATCACCGGCTTGATCGGTCCCCGTGGCCACGCCGGCCACAGGCCGGTCGCCACCTCCAGCTGCCGTCTCACACGACCGGATTCGGCATCCCATTGCTTGAGTGTCTTGGGGGCGGCCCATGGGTGATACTTGTCCCGCAGGTTGCGAGTGATCCCCAGCCGCGAGTCCGCTGGCGACTTGCCCTCGGGAAACACGCGAGCGGGCCCAGCGGCCTCGAGATCGCAGGCCAACAGGGTACCGACGACGGCAGCGAACAGACACAGACGGTGCATGCTGAATTCTCCGGGAGCCGACAGAGCAGGCCACCGGTTTGGCGGCCGACGCTGCATAGCGTATTCTGGCCACCCGCCGAGTTCAAACCGACCACTCGCCTCAGCGCTCCTCACGACGACAACCCGGGAAGTCCATCCATGATCATCGAGGGCCGACTGGTCAGCACCGACGGGGTTGCGACCGGCCAGCTGCGATTCGAGGGAACCGAAATCGTCGAGACCGGCGATCACGTCGGTTCCCCCGACGTGGTGTTCGACGAGGACTGCCTGGTGTTTGCCGGGATGGGCGACATCCACATCCACGCCCGCGACGACACCAGCGGCCGCGAAACGCACAAGGAGACCTTCGTTACGGCCGGCCAGGCGGCGCTCAATGGTGGAGTCGTCCACGTGGCCGACATGCCCAACAACCCCGACGCACCCGTCGACGACGCCAGCTACGCAGCCAAGTGCCAGCACCTGGCCTCTCGGGCCTCGGATGTCCACGTCACGCTGTACGCCGGCATTGGGCCGGGCACCCGGCCGCTTTCGTCTCCGGTCCCTTACAAGGCCTACATGGGCCCCAGCGTCGGTGACCTGTTCTTCAGCTCGCTCGCAGAACTCGACGACACGCTGTCTCACTACCGGGGCTGCTCGGTCAGTTTCCACTGCGAGGACCCCGAATTGCTCGAAGCGCATGCCGGAGCCGAAACCCACGAGCAGCGTCGACCGATCGAATGTGAAGTGTCGGCGACGCGGTTTGCACTGGAGATGATCGAGAAGTACGAACTGACCGGAAAGCTCTGCCACTACTCGGTTGGTGAAGGGCTGCCGTTGATCCGTGCTGCACGGGACAAGGGACTGCCGGTCACCTGCGAAGTGACTCCGCACCACATCTATTACGACACCAGCGTGATCACCGACGAGAACCGGGGCCTGATGCAGATGAACCCCCCGCTTCGAGCCGGCGACGATCGGCTGGCCATGCTCGAAGGCCTCCGCGACGGAACACTCGACTACCTGGCCACCGACCACGCCCCGCACACGCTCGAAGAAAAGGCCACCGGCGTCTCGGGCCAGCCCCACCTCGATACCTACGCCGCGTTCGTGACCTGGATGATCATCGAAGCGGGGTTCAGCCCCGAACGCATTGCCGCTGTCTGTTCGGAGAATCCCGGTGGATTTGTCGAACCCTACACCGCCCCCTGCCGATACGGCCGTATCGCTTTGGGCTACTCGGCGTCGCTGACCGTGCTGAATCTCGCCAGGCCGGTGACCGTTCAGCGCGATCTGCTGGCCACCAAGTGCGGCTGGTCGCCGTTCGAGGGGGTGACGTTTCCCGGCTCGTTGGAAGCGGTGTTCGTTGATGGTCGGCGGCTCCGATAGGCGGCCATCGATTGCAGCCGTGCCGCCGGAAGTCTAGTCTGTCTGGCCCATAGACGTTTCGAACGAGGAGATCCCATGAAACGGCTCTGCCTGGCACTCGTAGTGGTGACAATCCTGGCCGCCGTGGCCACCGTCTCCAGCACCGCTCCACAAAGCACCAAGTTGGCCGATCACGTCCAGATCCGTTCCGGCGATCGCAACCCGTGGACCAATCTCGAGTTCAATGACCGCCGCGAGAACTTCCAGTTCGTGATCGTCACCGACCGGACCGGTGGACGCCGACCCGGCGTCTTTTCGAAAGCGGTCCAACAGATCAACCTGCTGCAACCCGAGTTCGTGGTCTCGGTGGGCGACCTGATCGAGGGCTACACCGAGGATCCCGGGCAGTGGGCGCTGGAGTGGTCCGAGTTCGAGACCATGGTCGACCGGCTCGACATGCCGTTCTTTTTCTGTGCCGGCAACCACGACATCAGCAATGTGCCGATGAGCGAGGACTGGAACCGGCGGTTCCGCCGCAGCTACTACCACTTCCTCTACCACAACTGCCTGTTCCTGGTGCTCAACTCGGAGGATCCGCCCAAGAACGGACCGTTCCATTTCAGCCAGGAGCAGCGTGACTGGGCCGTCGAGACCCTGAAGGCCAACCGCGACGTGAGGTGGACGTTTGTGATCACCCACAAGCCCACCTGGACCTATCCCAACGCCGACCTGGCCAAGCAGGGGTGGACGCAGATCGAAGATGCTCTGGCCGGACGCAAGTACACCGTCTTCGCCGGACACAAGCACGCCTACGCCCGATACATCCGACGGGGCCAGGAATATTACATGCTGGCCACCACCGGCGGGGGTTCGACGTTGACCGGATTGACAGACGGCAAGTTCGATCACTTCGTCTGGGTGACGATGACCCGGAACGGCCCGGTGCTGGCCAACCTCCTGATGGATGGAGTCAAACCCAAGACGATCCGCAACCTGGCCGACCCCTCGGCCGGCAAGTAACCGATTGCTCGGTCAACGGGCCGCGAGTGACACTGATCCCGACTGACTGCACCGAGACCCACGATGACACGATTTCTCGAGGGCCAGGTGGCCCTGGTGACAGGGGCTGGCCGAGGACTGGGACGCGCGTTTGCCGAGCACCTGGCGGCAGCCGGAGCCAAGGTGGGTGTTCACGGGATGCGCGAAGATGGTCCGAGCGAATACGGAGAGGGGACAACACTCTCGGACACCGCTCGGGAAATCGGCGAACATGGTGAGGTCGAGACCCTGCGTGTGCTGGCCGACCTGACCGACGGCGAGGCGGTCGAGAGGGTCGTCGATGAGGTGACCCAGGGGCTGGGGCCAATCGACATTCTGGTTCACAACGCCGGGGGTGACATCGCCGCGGCCGGCGGCAAGCCCGACCCCAATGACGCGGTGATGATCAAACAGGAGGACGTCGAAGCGGTTCTCGACCGCAACCTGCTGACCACGATCCTGGTCTGCCGTGAGGTCGCCCGGAGGATGATCGAGCAGAACCACGGACGGATCATCACGATCAGTTCGATCGCCGCCTTCAAGGGCAACTCCCAGGGAGCGATCTACGCCACGGCCAAGGCCGGCCAGGTGGCCTACACGCGGAGCCTGGCCCAGCAACTGCGGCCTCACAACGTCACCGTCAACAGCCTCGCCCCCGGCGACACCCGCACCGGCCGCTTCATGAACACCCGCGAGGTGGACCAGGGACGGATGGTGACCGAAGGGACGCTCGAGCGGATCGCCACCGTCGACGAAGTGGCGAGGGTGGTGGAGTTCTTCGCAGGCCCGCTGGGCGAGTTTGTCACCGGACAGGTGATCCGGGTCGACGGTGGCCACCAGGCCTGGTCGGCCTAGCCGCCCGGCTTCCGGTTCCCCGGCAATTCTTCGGACCGTCCGGCTACGACTGTGGTACCGCCCGTTGACGGGCCGCGGTTCCCGACGAACCCGAGATGCTTCCGACCAGGCGATTGAAGGAACTGCCGGGGTCCATCATCCACAGCAGCGCCGGGCTGGCCACGAAGATCGAGCTGTAGGTTCCCACCACCACGCCCAGCACCAGGCAATAGGCGAACCCGTGGATGCCATCGCCACCGCCGAAGTAGAGGATCACGACGACGATCAGGGTGGTCACCGAGGTCAGCAGGGTGCGGGACAACGTCTGGTTCAGGCTCAGGTTGACCATCTCGGGCGTCAGCGACGGGTTCTTGCCCCGCACCTCGCGAATACGATCAAAGACGACGATGGTGTCGTTGAGCGAATATCCCACGATGGTCAGGAAGGCTGCGATCATCGGCAGGTTGATCTTGAAGTCCTGCAACTGCAGCAAACCGCCGTCGAGCCCCATCTTCTCGGCGCCCAGGCCCGCCAGGGCCACGCCACCCAGCACGACCAGCACGTCGTGGACCAACGCCACCACGGCGGCCAGGCCGAAGTCGATCCGCTGGAAGCGGAACCAGATGTAACCGATGATGGCCACCAGGCTGAACAGCATGGCGAGAATCGCCGACTGCTTCATCTCGTTGGCGACCGAGGGGGCGAAGGAGGTGACCTCGTCGAATCGCGGCTTGCCGTTGAGCATTTCGGTCATGGCCGCGATCGTCGACTTGACCTGGTCGCGTAGAACCCCCTTCTTGAATCGGAGGATCCACGCCGTGGAGACGGCCGCCGCCGGATCGTCGGGGTCATCGGCGGCACGGACCTCGAAGTCCAATTCGGCCTGGCTGGCGTCCCCACCCCTGACGGCAGCCAGCGCATCGGCCACGTACGCCTGGGCATTTTCTCGCTGAACCTTGTCATCGCTCTCGAGCGACACCTTGACCTCGTGCCCCCCGTGAAAAACGGCATCCGACGGGTCGTCGATTTCCGTCTCAGGTTCAGACCTGACCAACATCGTGGACAGCTCATAATCGTCATCCTGTTCAAACGCCTTCTCGATCCAGTCCTGGATCCTCTGGCTGACACCGCCCTTTTCCTGATTCTCCTCGTTGCCATCGGCTGTTGTCGTTGTCGTTGTCGTCCGAAGCCGGAACCGTCGCCGCGGATTGGTCGAAGTGTCCTGCTCATCGCCTTCGATCCCGGTGAGCTCTTCCAGCGACATCGAATCACTGAGTTCGTCGGCACCGTCGACGTCCTCCAGTTTTCCACGGATGTCCTCGGTCGTGGCCCCGTCGGCCATTTTCCGCAACTCGAAGCTCACCGCCAGGCCACCTCGGAAGTCGATGTCGAAGTTGCTTCCCCCTCGTGACACCAGGGCCGCCATTCCACAGCCAATCACCAGCAACGACACCACGGCAGCAATCCGCCGCCCGCCCACGAAGTTGAAGTTGCGACCGGTGATGCCCGGCAGGCTGTTCATCTTCAACTGCTCACGTCGCTTGATACGTTCCCAGATGTCGAACAGCAGTCGGCCGACGTACAACGCGGTGAACATGCTCATCACGATCCCGATGAACAGCATGACGGCAAAACCGCGGACCTGGTCGGTCCCGATCATGTAGAGCACCACGGCAACCAGCAGCGTGGTGACGTTGGCATCAACGATCGTGGTGAAGGCCCTCGCGAAACCGTTCTGGATCGCCATGCGGACCGTCCCGCCCCGTCGATGCTCCTCGCGAATCCGTTCGAAGATCAGCACATTGGCATCGACGGCCATTCCGATCGTCAGCACCAGTCCGGCCAGGCCGGGCAGCGTGAAGGTGGCCTCGATGAAGATCATCGTCCCCATCACCAGCACCAGGTTCAGCACCAGGCAGACAACCGCCACCATGCCCGAGAAGCGGTAGTAACCGATCATGAAGACGACAACCGTGATCGACGCGATCCCGATTGCCACCACGCCTTTCTTCTGCACATCGCTGCCCAGAGTGGGCGAAATCGTCAGTTCGCTGACCGGATTCTTCTTCAGCGGAACTTCGAGCGCCCCGGCCTTGAGCACGCCGATCAACTCGTTGATCTCCTCACGGGTGAAATCACCCGAGATCTGTCCACTGTCGCTGATGCGTTCGTTGAGCGTCGGCGCCGAGAACACCGCTCCGTCGAGGATGATTGCCAGGTGCCGATAAAACCCTTCGGCGAGGTCGGGCTCGTTGTTGCCGGTCAGATTCGAAAACAGGTTGGAACCACGGTAATTCAACCGAAAGCCGACGGCCAGGCGACCATTCTCATCGTTGGTCTGGTAGACGTTGTTGAGATGTTGACCCGTCACCCGCCGGCTTTCGTCTTCGAAGGACACCAGCACGTGGTTGACATTTTGGCCCCCCGAGTCGGGCCGCATTGCGGTCACCAACTGGTTTCCCGAATTCTGGAGATCCCGACCGTCCGAGGAAATCGGCAGCCAGGCACCGTACACCCGCGATCGTGTTGAGCCATCCTCTTGGGGGACCTCGGTGATGACCCGTGTCTTGTCGTCAGGCAATTCCCGAGCCCGCTTGACCAGGTCCTCGAATTTCGCATCCCTGGTATTTGCCAGGATCGCCAACTCGAGACTCCCCAGGCGGGTCATCATCCGCTTGGTCTGTTCGACGACCTGCGGATCAGCCTTGGGAATGATCACCTCGATCCGATTGGTCCCCAGCGGCCGGACGGTCAGTTCCTTGTTGCCACCGGGATTGGCCCGTTTATTGATCGCCGTAGCCATCTGCGACATCACGTCGGCATTCAGTTCCTTCTCCTGCCGCCTCAACTCAACTTCATCTACCTCCAGGATCAGGTTGGCTCCGCCGGCCAGATCGATGCCCAGCTTGATCCCGGAAAAGAACTCGAGAACACCGCCGCCCTCGTCCGACTCGGACTCTCGCCGGGGTTTCATCAACGGCGAAAGTTCAAGCGTTTCCAGCGACAGGAACCTGGAAATGTGCTTGGCGAGGCCGGCGTCGGTGACCCGAGTGTTGGAGAGTGTCAGTTTGCGGAGGCTGGTCAGACCGGCCAGGACCTCGAGCCCGCCGTCGGTGACGGCGGTGTCGGAGAGATCCAGTGTCTGGAGTTCGTCGAGCGCGGCGAGTTGCTGGAGTTGCTCGTCCTGGACGTGGGTCCCCGAGAGGTCCAGCATCAAGACACGCGGCACACGGGCGAGGTCTTTCAGTTGTTCGCCCAGTTGATCGGCGGTGGCCGATTGAGACAGCACCACCCGCTCGACCTTCACCCGATCGTCATCCTGCTCGACCACCGCTCCCGCCCGGCGGAGCTTGATCATCGGATCGCTGTCACTGCACCCGGCCACCGTCAGCACCAGCCACAGCGCCGGAACACAGGCCACCGCCCACCAACGGTCCATCACGCTATTCCCCGCCCACCTGTTCATCGTAAATCCGCTCACAGATCGGTTCCGATCACTTGTCATCCGGTTCATCCGGTTCATCCAGCTTCTTGATTGCTCCGTCGTCACCGGAACGCATCGTCGCCGGCGATCCCGGCTCACCGGCGGGCATCTTGCCGCCTTCGGAATAGTTGACGGTCAGCCCGGGCAGACTTTTCTCGAGAGTCTCCACGACTCCCTCGGTGACCTTGTAGCTGTCGTTGCCGGCCTCCCATTGCTGGACCGCCGTGTCGTGAATCCACTTGTCGGCGGCCTGTCCGACCACGCCCTTGGCCATCGGCCACAATGCCAGAGTGACTGCCGTCAGCACGACGCCGATCCGCCACGAGAGGTCTTCCATCCGCATTGCCATCGCCAACAGGTGTCCGAAGCTGAACGGAACAACGAAGGTCGACGCGATCAACAGGGCGGCCCGGGTGGCATTGCCACTGTCGAAATACCACTGCGGTTGCCAGACAAACACCGCCACCGAAACAGCCACGTAGAGCAGGCACATCGCCGCGACCAGCTGGCCCTTGAGCACGTCACGGGTCCCCAGCCATCCCCCCAGGCCAATCACGACCAGGCCCAGCCCCAGCAGAAACCGGCCACCGGTGTCCATGTCGAAGAACAGGCCGGGGACCACCGAGCCCAGTGCGACCAGGCCAAAAAACGCCAGCACTCCCATCGTGACATGACTCTCGGCAAACGCTTCGTGCTTCTCGCACCACCGCGACACGGCATAGCCGCCTACCACGGTGAGAACGAAACACGAGCCCACGGCCCACACGGGGATCTGGGCCAGGAGCAGGGGGAAAGCGAATTGGTCCATCGTGTTTATCTATACCTCAGTCTGTGACGGCCCGGCTCTTTTTGAGTTCACTTCTCGGCCATCGCCTTACCCGCACCATCCTCATCAGTACCCAGGGGCTTGGGCCCCTGGATGCTCCGACGCAGTATCCTCAGATGCATCTCGGGAGCCACTTCCAACACCACCTCGTCGCTGGAGGTATCGAACGAGACGATGGTACCGATGATCCCCCCGATGGAAACCACCCGGTCGTGTTTCTGGAGTGAATCAACCACCGCCTGTTGCTTCTTTTTGGCCTTCTTCTGCGGAGACAGCACGATGAAATAGAAGATCAATCCCATGCCGATGATCGGGACCAGCATGTCCGTCATCGACGGTGCTTCCGGCTGATTGGCGGCGGCATCGTTGGGGTCGGCTGGCCCTTCCTGGTCAGCCGCCGCCGTCGCAGGAGCAGCCGCGGGTGTCTCGTCCTGGGCGATCGCCGACTGAACGAACGCACCCACAAACACCACAGCAACACAGGTCGCCACGAAGCCGCACGACCGCATCCCGCTCGCCTTTGACAGCATCCGTTGAACCCCGTCGTCGCTCGCCCGATCACCGCAGGCCGGCCGCCCCGGGTCCACAACCCGCGACGAGAACTCGGCCCCTGTCACCTCTCCGGTCGTTCCCTCAGCGCTCCGCCCACCCGGCAGCAGGACGGACCAAACCCGTATCCTAAAGAGATGCCGGAACGTCAGCAAGGTGAAGCGATCGAAACTCATCGAGCCGATCGGAGCGGATCGCATCGCGGAGCGATCGCAGGAAGTTCTGGTAAAACACGAGGTTATGGTAGGAAACCAGGATCGGCCCCAACATCTCCCGTGACAGGAACAGGTGGCGAAGGTAGCCGCGGCTGAACCGCGTACACACTCGACAATCGCAGCCGGGATCCAGCGGGCGCTCGTCGGTACGGTACTTCCGGTTTTTCAGCCTCACCTCGCCCTCGACAGTGAACGCCGACGCGCTGCGGCCGTTGCGGGTCGGCATCACGCAGTCGAACAGGTCAATCCCGCGAATGACCGCCTCGAACAGGTCCCTGGGAGTGCCCACACCCATCAGGTACCGCGGTCGATCCGTCGGCAGCATCGGCGTGGTCACATCCAGTGTCTCGTACATCGCTTCGGGCGACTCCCCGACACTGAGTCCCCCGATCGCGTACCCCGGAAACTCCAGTTTCAGCAGGCCTTCGACCGACCGTTCCCGTTCGGCCGGATTCGTCCCTCCCTGCACGATCGCCAGCAGCGCCTGGTCGGTCCGTGTCTGAGCGTCCCGGCAGCGGCGGGCCCAGTCGGTGGTTCGATCGACAGCCTGCCTGAGCTTCTCGATCGGCACCTCGTGAGACGGGCATTCGTCCAGGCACATGATGCAATCGGCCCCCAGTTGTTCCTGGATGGCGACCGCCTTCTCGGGGGTCAAATCCATCCGACTGCCGTCGATGTGCGACTTGAACGAGACCCCCTCGTCGGTCAGCCGGGCCATCTCGGCGAGGCTGAAGACCTGGAAGCCACCGCTGTCGGTCAGGATCGGACCGTCCCACTGCATGAATCGGTGCAGGCCGCCGAGTTCCTCCACCACATCACCACCCGGCCGCAGGGCCAGGTGGTAAGTATTGGCCAGGACCATCTCGGCACCGGTTTCAGCCAGTTGCTCGGGCCACAACCCACGCACCGTTCCCCGGGTTCCCACCGGCATGAACGCAGGAGTTACGACGGCGCCGTGGGGGGTGTGCCAAACACCGCAGCGTGCCGCACTCGACGCGCTGGCCTGTTCGATCTCAAACGCGAATGCCCCCGGAGCACCAGTCACTGGAGACCGTCCAGCGCCTGGTTGATCTGGGCCACGTACCACAGAAAGAAGCGGAACACGAAGAACACGATGAACATCGCCACGACGCTCCACACGGCCCACGCGATGGCGCCGCAGAGCAACGACAGCGCCCGCTCAGCCTCCTCGCGGAACCGCGGACTCAAACGGTGCAACTGCTCGGGAACCGTTCCCGACGTCTCACCCACGTCGACCATTTCGATGAAATCCTGTGGAAACAACCCCGTGTCGGCCAGCGAGACCGTCAGAGAATCCCCCGCCTCAATCGACTGGCAGACCGATTCACACTTCGCCTGAAACGCACCGTTGCCGGTCGCCCGAAACGTTGCCTGCAGGCTCTGACGGATCGGCATTCCGGTCTGTTGTGTCAGGTAAAAGGCCCACGAAAAGCGAGCAATCGCAAACGCCCTCTGGCATTTGCCGACGACCGGGAGGCTCAGCGAGATCCGGTCGACGATCTGGCGAGACTCAACGATCGACGCTGCCGCAAGATAACCGCCAACCAGCATCACCAGCGTGCCGTAGACAATCGCCAGGAACGTGATCGCCCCCCCGGCACCGCGAAGACCGAAGGTGATCTCCGACACCGCCTCACCGCCGGGCAGCAGGCCCAGCACAAAAATGACCAACGACACCACGAAGGTGGCGGCAACGAACTGGATTACCGGCCAGGTGATCTGCGAGATGAACCGCCGCCGCAGCGCCACGATGTTGTCGAAGTGTTCGGCCAGGTGTTCCAACACCTCCGGCAGAGCCCCGCTGTGCTCGGACAGGCGGACCATGTCGATGACCAATTCGGGAAACCGGCGGCCGTGCCGTGCCATCCCATCAGAGAGTTCCTCGCCGGCACGAACCTGCTGGGCGAGGTCGGTGAACACCTCTCTGCAAAGCGAATCTCCACCCTTTCGGCCGGCCACCTCCAGGGCTCTGACCACCGGAACGCCCGAGTACAGCATGGTGGCCAGGTTGCGGCAGACAACCGCCAGGGTCTGTTTGCGTATCTGGTTTCTCAACACCGTTCCAGTCCCGTGGTCAAACGGCTCGACGAAGAACACGACCAGCGATTTGATTCCCGGTCGTGTTGGCCAACGGCTCCACCCTCGATTCTCAGGGCCATCCCCGGGTGCGTCAACGCCACACCGGCCGTCTCATGGCGCCCGTTGCGTTCCCCGGGGGTTTGTGTCACAGTGTCGCGCATCATGCCCGCCGACTTTCTCGACCTCGCCGGCCGCGACGTCCTGGTGATGGGGGTCGCCAACCGCAAGAGCGTCGCCTGGCATGTCGCGAAATTGCTGACCGAAGCGGGCGCCCGTGTGATCTTCGGGGTCCGAAATGCCGAGCGGGCCGAGTCTGTCCGCGACCTGGTCGGCGGCGATGCGGTGGTGATCGACTGTGATGTCGAGCGGCCCGAGGACATCCAACGGCTGGCCACCGAGGTCGCTTCGGTCACCGAGCGGCTTCACGGGGTCGTCCACTCGATCGCCTTCGCCGACTACTCGGACGGCTGGCTGCCGTTTCACGAAACACCCCGAGCCGCATTTCTCCAGGCGGTCGACATCAGCTGCTTCTCGCTGGTAGCCGTCTCCAACGCACTCCGCGACCTCCTCGACCCGGACCACGGCAGTGTCGTCACCGTTTCGATATCCACCACCCGCATGACCGCCGAAAACTACGGGTACATGGCACCGGTCAAGGCGGCACTCGACTCCTCGGTCTGCTTTCTGGCCAAGAGCTTCTCGTCCTTCAGCCGGGTTCGCTTCAACGCCGTCTGCCCGGGTCTGCTCAAGACATCGGCCTCGGCCGGCATCCCCGGTTACGTCGACAGTTACCTCTACGCCGAACAGGCCACGCTCAGAAAACAGGCGGTTCAGACCGATGAAGTCGCCGCCACCGTGGCTTTCCTGCTCTCCCCTCGCTCCTCGGGAATCAACGCCCAGGGGCTGGTGATCGACGCCGGCATGGGAGTCAATTACTTCGACGATCAACTGGTCCGTGGTTCCACCGATTCGGCTGAGACGGACGACCCGGAGCCCTCATTGTGACTCGTGCCAGTGATGAGGTCGAACCCGGATCCTCATCACAGGCCACCCCGGGCCGACGGACCCGGCTTTGGCGAGCAGCCCCGCTCGGGGTTGCCCTGGCCTGCCTGCTGATGTCGGCCTGGTCGGTCCGCGACCTCGGGCTGACAACCGACGAACCCCGTTACATCGACAACAGCCAGCGGATCCACGCCTGGTTCGGAGACCTGTTCGGACAGGGACCGGGTGCCGCGTTTGCCGAGGACCGCCTGGCCGAGGGCTGGTATTATGCCCGGCCCGAGAGCAAGAACCTGCCACTGGTCAGCCTGGTCGGATCGCTGGGACGGTTCACGTTCGGGTTGTTCGACTCCCCACCCCACTCCTATCGCTGGGGCAACCTGGTGGTGCTGGCGGTCACCTGCGGAGTTGTGTTCTCGTGGGTTCGCGACGAATTGTCCGCACCTGCCGCCATCATCGCCGTCGCGGCGATGGTCGGCATGCCACGACTGTGGGCCCACGCGTTGTTGATGAGTATCGACCCGCTGGTCGCGTCGTTCCAGGTGTTGGCCTGCTGGGCCTTGTGGAAATGCCGGCAGGACACGGAACTGCAAACGAGATCTGCCTGGTGGTGGCCGGTCGTCTTCGGCCTTTTGGCCGGAGTGGGGGCGATGGCCAAACCGACCTTCTGGCTGATCGTGCCCGCCTGGGCGGCCTGGGGCATTCTGACCGGGCCGCGCCGAAGCTGGCGGGCCGCCGTCTGCCTGATCACCGTCGCCCCGCTGGCCGCACTGATCCTGATGCCCCCCTGGTGGAGCAACCCCATCGGCGGGTTCCTTGGCTACATCGACCTGCTGCTCAACGACCCGGTCGGCTGGAAGATTGATGCCTACTACCTGGGACATGTCTTTCAGGCCGAGCTCGTGCCCGGAGCCCGTCCGGTGCCGGTTCCCTGGCACAGCGTTCCGCTGTTGAGCATCATCACGACCCCGCTCTGGATTGTGGTACTGGTCCTGGTCGAGATGACCGGCTGGCTGTTGTCTCTGCTGGCCCACGGACTGGCCCGTCGCGCCGGGAGCGACCGAACCACTCCCGCCGGCCCCGGAATGGCACTCGAGGGCCTTTGGCTGATCGCCGCGGTCGTTTTGCCCTTGGTGGTGATGATGCCCAACACACCCGCTCACGACGGCACCCGGCTCTACCGTCCCGCGTTCTACTTCGCCGCGTTCCTGGCAGCCGGCGGATTCGAACGGCTGCGGCTTCGCTGGGTCGGAAACAATCGACCCAGGATCACCTGGACCACCGCCGCCGTGCTGGCCAGCGTGGCCGTCGGAACCAACGCAACCATTCACCCCGCCGGACTCTCCTACTACAACTCGCTGGTCGGCGGCTTCGCCGAAGCCACCCGCCCCGTACCGCTGGGTCACTCGCTTCCGGAACCAAAGCGGCCCCTGCACGAGGTCAGCTACTGGTGGGAGCTGTTCAACCGTGAGGCGATCGACCAGATGCAGGAACACCTGCCCCGGGGAGCCCGGTTGACGTTTTTCCCCGAACATTACGGCAAACAGATGCTCAGGCAGTGGGGACATCTTCGCGATGACGTCCAACTGGTGGGGACCAACGAGGCAGACTACATGGTGATGTACGCCCGGATGGGACGGTTGATGGACCCTCGAGCTCACCCCTCGGGATCCCGCTTTCTGCATGGTGCGGCCGAATGGGAGTGGACCGTTCACGGTGTCCGGACCATCGTGCTGGTTCGTGTGAACCTCCCTGGACCATCATCCGACACGCCTTGACACTCGTGGCCGACCCGCACCAGACTGATTTTCACCGACATCATCCCGAGTCGCCGCGGAGAGTAGTCATGTTGCCCTTGCCCCGGCCCGCGCCAACCGTCCGGATGACGCTCGCCTTGCTGTTCGGGGCCGCCGCCTGCCTGGGGATGACCGTGGCCAAGCCACCGGGCAGGCCACCGCAGAAGCTCTCCGGGATCATCTCGATCACCGAGCTCCAGGACGAAGCCGTTTTCCAACTGTCCCTCGTCAAGCAGTACCTGGACACCAAGAAGTCATATGCCGACTCGGCCAAGCACGAACTGCCTCGGGCGGCCGGAGTGCTGGCGGTGATCGGACAGGCGCTGGCCACGCACGACAGCAAGCTGACCGCCGCGGAGAAGGCCGACCGGCCACCGATTCACGGACCGACGCTGCGAGATGCGGCCCTGAAGCTCTCGGCAAGCAAAACGCTCGTCGAGGCACTGGCCACAGTTCCCGGCCTCGACGCGGCAGTTCTCGGCCGGGCCAGCCGGGCCGGCCCGGTCAAACGCCCGTGGATCGGACTGATTTCTCTCGGTCACGTCATGGAGGAACTCAATTCACGCAACAGCCGACTGAGGCGGGCAGTCCGCCGAACTCGCGATCCTGATCTCGCCGCACGCAATGCGGCGACAATGGGACTTCTGGGGCTGGTCGTCCGCTCGGACACTCACAAGGTCAAGCTAAAGACCCAATTGTCCGCGTGGCAGAAGTTCTCGACCGACTTCCAGTCCAATGCCACCGCCACCGCCCGGGCTTTTCGGGCCGGCGACAAGACAAAGCTCAAGCCGCTGTACCTCAAGGCCGCCAAGGCCTGCGCCGACTGCCACTCGACCTTCCGCGGCGAGTGAAGCCCGGCGACGGCCGGGGCGGGATCACTTGGGTCCGGCGATGCAGTACAAACTGCTGTGCGTCCTCAGGAAGATTTCACCGTCGGAGAACGCCGGAGTCGAATTGCTCTTCTCACCCGGCCCCAGGCCATTGCTGGCCACCAGTTCGAACTTCTTCGTCGAGGGCCGGAACACATGTGTCGTCGCCCCCTGGTCGGTGACGAACAGGTAGTCACCGGCTCGCACGGTCGACCCCCACGCATTGCCCGACGGCAGGCGGTCCTTCCAAGCCACCTTGCCTGTCTTAACCGAGATGCACTCGATGGTCCCCGGCCCGGCGTTGGCGACATAGACATGGTCTCCGACCACCACACCCGACCCGATCCTCTGAGGTTGTTTGTCCTCAACCCGCCACAGGCGGTGCGTCTTGGTCACATCACCACTGCCACCGAGGCGGAAGCCCATCCGTGGCCCCTGGTAACCGCCCATCGCAATTCCGACGTTGCCGGCAATCAGCGGCGATGTGTAGACCAGGTCTCCCCGAGGCGAGGGCAACCCGGCGATGCTCCACAACACTTCGCCGGTTCCCGGATCGAACCCGGCAACCCGGGTCGGCATGCTGCAGATCAACTGGTCGACTCCACCGACGCTGGCAATCACGGGAGTGCTGAACGAGGCCACCATTCGTGGATTGCGATCGTTGGCCCCGCCGGCCTCCTTGGTCTTCCACAACACTTTTCCGCTGTCCAGTTTCAGGGACATCATGAACGATTCGACACCCGGCCCGTGATGCAGAAACACCCGGTCGTTGTAGATTACCGGGGAGGACGCGTAACCCCAGATGTGCAGCACGTTGCCGGGATCGTGCTTCCACAGCAGTTTGCCGGCGTGGTCGTAACAGAACAGGCCGGCTGAGCCGTGCCAGACGACCACCCGCTTGCCATCCGTAACCGGAGACGACGCGCCGTAGGGGTTGGTCTTGTGGGTCGGTTCGACTTTCTCGAACGACACGATCCGTTCCCAGACTTTATCGCCCGTCTGGCGATCGAAGCAGTAGAGCCCACGCTTCGTGCCGTTGACGTTGGCAAAGGTCAGGAACACCCGCCCCCGCGAAATGACCGGGGTGCTGTGACCGGGAAACAGCAATGTGATCCGCCACTTGACGTTCTTCTGGGCACTCCATTTTATCGGCACCTGCTCGTCCGAGTGGCCGTCGCCCCGGACCCCTCGGAACGCCGGGGAATCGGCCGCGGCGGCGTCACCCGCCAGCAGACCGCCGACCAGCATGCAGACACTCAATCCGAGACTCGCAGGCAAACGCATGGATGGGGCTCCGGTTTCGACTTGATATAGTCACTTTACGTCGCCGTTGCCGAACGAACAACACAGCCCACACCCCTGTCCATCTCAGCCATGCTGCTCTCCCTCGCCCTGGATCTCGGCACCACATCGATCGCGGCGATCGCCGTCGACCCCGACGGTCACGTCGTCTCAAGTGTTCAACGCGCCAACACCGCCACCCTGCCGGATCTCCCGTCCGGTCACGCCGAGCAGGACCCCGAGAAAATCCGCGACATCATCGTTGAAGTCCTCTCGGAGTTGGCACGTGACCTGCCCGGGACGCCCGCCGGACTGGGCGTGACCGGGCAAATGCATGGCGTGCTGCTGACCGACCCGGACCGTCGCCCGCTGACCGGCTTGATCACGTGGCAGGACCGCCGCGCAAACGAACCCACCACCACAGGCCCGCCCGGAGATCTCACCCCGAGTTGGCTCGAGACGTACCTGGCCGCATGCCCCGACGAGGACCTGAGCCAAACCGGCTGCAAACCGGCACCCGGATACCTGGGCGTCACACTGGCAACGCTCATCGGCAGTGACTCGATCCCGACGGGAACCTCCGGAGCCACGTTCCTGGCCGACTGGGTGGCAGCCGAGTTGACCGACACCGCGATCGTGACCGACCGCAGCAACGCGGCGGCCTCGGGCGTCTTCAACCTGGTTGAGGACTGTTGGAGCGGCCCCCTGCTGGACAGTGGCCAGATCCCCCCTGAATGGCTGCCGGAAGTGGTCGAGAGCGGTGCAGTGGTCGGCACACTGGTCCCCGAGTGGGCAGCGGAGACCGGACTGCCGGCCGGGCTGCCGGTCTGCGGGGCAATCGGCGACAACCAGGCGGCCGTGCTCGGCAGCCTGCCGGTCGGTGAACCGGCGATCCAGATCAACGTCGGCACCGGCGGCCAGATCAACTGGCCCGTCTCGAACTTCTGCCGAGTGCCGTCGATGGACACCCGTTATCTGCCCCAGGATCGCTTCATGCTGGTCGGGGCCGGCCTGGCCGGTGGCGACGCCTACGCGTGGGTCAACCAGGCCGTCGGGGGCTGGCTACGTTGCTTCGATGCAACCCCCACCGCCGACGCGATCTACGCGAGGCTCGCCGAATTGGCCGCATCGGTTCCCCCTGATGCCGATGGCCTGGTCTGCAAACCCCTGTTTCGCGGCACGCGACGGCAACCAACGGCCCGGGGTCGGTTCGAGGGGGTCACCTTCGAGAACTTCACTCCCGGGCACGTGGCCCGCGCTGTGCTGACAGGGATCGCCGATGGCTTCGCGTGGTTCTTCGAAAACGCGGGTGAGGCACGACCGACCAACTGCGTGAGGATCGTCGGATCGGGGAACGCGATGAGACAGAACCCGTTGCTGGTCGAGAGTATCGAACGGCGTTTCGGCCTGCCGGTGGTACTGGCCGAACACGACCAGGAGGCGGCATTCGGCACCGCGTTACTGGCCGGCAGCCAGTGTGGTGTCTGGCCCGATCTCGCAACCGCGGGGCAGGCGATCAGGCTGCTGAGCTGACAGTCGGCCCCTAGGCCACTTTCCGGCGCACGATCGCCGGGGCGGACGCCAGCAGCCGATCAAGCCCCGCACAGGCCTCGGCAGCCGACACGTCCTGTAGGCAGGCCAGGTGGCGGGTTCCACGCTGAGGACATCTCTTGTGGTAGCTGCCCCCACAAGCGACCGACGTCTCGATCAGAACGTGCCGACCTCGCGGTGGACCCGACCGCCGGGCCGTGGTGCAGGTGAACACGCCGATCACCGGGGTCTCGACCGCAGCAGCCAGGTGCATCGGTCCGCTGTCGTTGGTCACCACCGCATCAGCCGCACTCAGAACCGCCGCCAGTTTCTTCAACCCGGTCCCTCCCGCCAGGTTCTCGACGCGACCGTCCGTCGCGTGTCTCAGGATCAGTTCTTTCAGTCTCGCCGTCGCGATACGCTCGTCCGGCGACCCCACCAGCACCAATGACGCGCCGTGTTCGCGGATCGCGTGCACGCCAACGGTCGCAAAATGTTCAATCGGCCACCGCTTGGTCTCCCAACGGGCTCCCGGATGCATCGCCACGACCCTGCCGCCAAGTTGACGGACCATCACGTCAGCCCAGGCCCGTTCGGAGCCGGGAATCTCCAGCCCCGCCTGCGGCTCCAGGTGGCCCATTCCCAGGAATTCGGCGACCCTCCAGTAACGTCGATGGGCGGGTACCTGGCGACCGGAATCCTCGAGCAATCCGTGGCAGGCCAGCCCCGCGCCTTCACGAGCCGTCTCGAGACCGATCCGCACCGGCGCCGCCGTTGCGCGGGTCATCACCCCCGTCCGCAACAGGCCCTGCAAATCAAAGACCAGATCGAATCGACGGTTCCGCAACGTGGTCAACAACCGACGCCATGACCGCCAACCACCTCGTCGCCTGTAGACAATCCACTCGTCGAGGCCGGGATGATCGCTCACCAGCTCGGACAGGGTCTCGCTGATCACCCACGACACCCGTGCCGCGGGAAACCGTTCCGCCAGCGCACCGAGAACGGGTAACGACTGGACGACATCGCCAAAGGCCGTCGGCTTGATGACCGCGATCCGCTGGACATCGATCTCGTCCAGTCGCCGGGCGATGCGATCGGGGAACATGCGGACCGGTCGAAAACGGGAATGACGGTTCGAGGACTGACGTTCGGCAGGGGATGATACCGGCCGGACGAGACGCTCAACAAGACCAGTTCATCGGGAGATCTCGAGGTCTCATCCTCCGCGTCGGTAGTACCGATTCAGGACCCTGACACGGAAGACCTGGTAGGCGATGACCATCCCCAAAACGGCCAAGACCACCGCGAAGAGAATCGGGTACTGCCAGGGCACCTCGTCGATCGCACCGCCCGAGTACAGCCGTTGACGCAACCCCAGCAGGGCGGCGTAAGCGAGAACGCACGAGAGGGTCATGAACCACACCAGCCGGACACGGAAGAACAATCCCGAGGCCGCGATCAGCAGCGCGTATCCGACCAGCAACGGCCCCGGCGGAACCGCACTTTGCGCCAGGACGGACGTCAGCAGTGCGGCATCGGTGGCACACCAGAAAAACCGCACCGCCGCCTGACAGCGTGGATGTTTCATCAGCCACTGGTAGATACCCGAGACGGCCGCCCAACCGGCCAGTATTGCCATCACCCGCAGGTGGACCGCCGGATGCTCAGCGTCACCACCGAAGAGAAAACCCAGCTGATTGATACCGGCCACAAGGCCCAGGGCAACCAGGTGGGTCATCAGCACAGGCTGCCGACGCCCCCATCTTCGCACTCGGTGGACCACGCCGGCCGGCCGGGCCCGAACGTTCTCCCGCCTCAGATATCGCTCGAGATCGTCGGCCAACTCCACAGCCGAGTGATAACGGTTGCGAGGATCCTTTTCGAGACATTTCAGGCAGATGTGTTCGAGTTCACGAGACAACCAGGGCTGGACGGCGGTGGGAGGCTCGGGATCGACCTCGATCACGCGGACCAGCGTATCGAGCGGGTTTTCGACCTGGAACGGGGCGCGGCCGGTGAGCAGTTCATAGAGCATCACGCCGAGGCTGAAGATGTCGCTGCGTGGCGAAATCGCCTCGACATGGCCGCCGGCCTGTTCCGGAGCCATGTAGGCCGGCGTCCCCACGATCGCGCCCGAGGTCGTCTTGGTGGCCTTGTCGCCATGGACCAACGCCAGCCCGAAGTCGGTCACCAACGGTCTCTGATCGTCGTCCAGCAGGATGTTGCCCGGCTTGAGGTCCCGATGAATGATGCCGTGATTGTGCAGGTAATCGACCGCCCTCGAAATTTCAGCCATCCAGCCGGCAACGGTGTCCGGTTCGACAGCTCCCCCAGCGGCGGACTTCCGCCACAGTCCGGCCGGCGAGGTCAGCAACAGCACCGAGTCGTCGGCGTGTGAGATCTTCCCTTCACTGCCGAGTGACTCGCTTCTGACATATTCGGAGAGATTGCCTCCGGAGACGTAGTCCATGGCAATAAAGTGCTGACCGTCAACATCTCCGACCTCCAGCACTCCCACGATTCCCGGATGCCTGAGTCGGGCCGCCGCACGTGCCTCGCTGTAGAACCTCGCCACGTCCACCTCGTTGTCGACACTCCCGGGGGTGATCAGCTTCAGTGCCACGTTTCGGTCCAGGTCGGTTTGGCGGGCCAGGTAGACCACTCCCATGGCCCCGTGGCCGATCCGTTCGACCAACTCGTATCGACCAAACCGGGTGCCGACCCGATCACCTCCTTTTTGGGATGAACCCGGGGACTCCGTGCTGTCAAAGTCCGGGTAGCCCGTTTCGGCCACAGCCGGAAACGGAAACAACGCATCAAGCCGGATGAGGCACTCGACGTATTGGGACAGTTCAGGCCGATCCGTTAGCAGCACGGTACGGGCCTCGCCATCCGCGGCCTGCAGCGCATCGACCAGTTGATCCAGCGCCCCAACCAGTTCGCTGTCGACCGGTTCGAACGACATGTCGCCGGACGACCCCGGCCCGATTTCCTCAGGCTCCTTCGACATCTTCCAACAGGTCTTTCAGTTTTTTCAGGGCCCGCAGCCAGAGCATCTGGACAGCCGGCCGGGACCGCTCCATCCGCTCGGCCACCTCGTTGAAACTCATTCGCTGCGCGTTCCGCAACAGGATCACCTGCTGCTGATCCTCGGCAAGCCGATTGACCGCTTCGGCCAACTGGATTTCGTTTTCGTGTTGTATCACTAACTGGCTCGGCGTTTCACCCGGGTCCGATGGGTCGATGCGAAACAAGCTCGAACCATGCCGAGGCACCTCCATCGGCACTTCCCGCTGGATCCGTCGCTTGGCGGTGCCCTTGTAACGACGAATGTAGTCGGTGGCGTTGTGCTTGAGGATCTGCTTGAGCCACGCCAGCCACTCGCCCTGGGTCTGCCCCTGGAACCCATCCAGACCCCGGTAGGCTTCCAGCAACGTCTGCTGGACCAGATCCGAGGGATCGACCTTGGCCTGCAACCAACTCTCGATGTGCACCCGGGCCAGCAACGAGACGTAATTTCGGCACCGCTCGAACAACTCGTCTCTCGCCGCACTGTCGCCATCTCGGGCCCGGTCGAGCAGGCCGATGAGAACCGATGTGTCGATGTCGGAGTCGGGCATTTTGCTTCGGGACACAGAACAGCGGGTTGACAGTTTCAGTCTATCCCAGCATTCCCGCGAGCCGCCACCACGTCGACACCTCCTGGACGTTGCATTCCGGAATGGGCCACCGTTGAATGAATCCAGCCTGGACGACTTCGAAGGACGATTCGACATGGGAACACGGCGAAACCACGCAGCTCATATCACGGCGGGACTGGGATTGCTCGTTGGCACGTTCGTGATGGCGGGCTCGATCAGGGCCGAAAAGACACCCGCTCCGGGCAAGCAGGTCGGGCAACAGTTCCAGAGCCAAAAGAACCAGGCACACTCGTGCCACTACCTGGTTTTCCTTCCCAGGTCCTACAAGTCCCAGGGACAGCCTTCGCCGTTGTTGCTGTTCCTGCACGGATCCGGGGAACGGGGCCAGGACCTCCAGTTGGTCAAGAAGCACGGACCACCCAAGCTTGTCACCAAGCGTCCCGATTTCCCCTTCGTCGTCGTCTCTCCCCAGGTCCGGCCCGGAGAACAATTCAACGCCGCGGCTCTGCTCGACCTGCTCGACCACCTCCAGACCACTTACAACGTCGACAAGAAGCGGACATCTGTGACCGGGCTGAGCATGGGCGGAGCGGGAACCTGGGCAGTGGCCAACGCGGCCCCCGAACGGTTTTCGGCCATAGTGCCCATCTGCGGCACCGCCAAGATCGAACCCACACGATTCCTGAAACTGCCGACCTGGGTGACCGTCGGGGGCAAGGACCGTGCCAGCCTGGTCGAATCGCTGCAGAAGACCGTCGCGAATCTCAGGGATCGCGGTGCCCCGATCCGATTCACGCTCTACCCGCAGCTCGGTCACAATTGCTGGGACGCGACCTACGACAACCCGAAACTCTACGAGTGGCTCCTGGCTCAATCGACCGACAAGCGGCCGAAAAAGACGAGATGACACCCGGCGGTCACGTCTGCTGGCGTTTCCGCCGGCTGGCCTCCATCAGCAGTTCGCGCTCCCGATCCGTCAGGCTCGCTTCCCCTTCACGACTGATCTTCTCGAGAATCGCATCGACCTGGTCGTCGAAGCCGTCGACGGGGGGCTGATACATGCGGACCGACGGTCGGGCCACCCGTCGCCGCCAGACTCCGAATCGATCGGCAAATCTCTCCCATCCGGACGAGAGCCGGGTTCCGCTGCGGAAATAGACAAACCCGAACGCGGCACCCCCCAGGTGTGCCATGTAGGCGATGTGTGTGGCACCACCAAATACGCCCATTGCCCTCAACACATCCAGGGCCACCAGGCCCACGACCAATATCCCCAGTTCGACGGGGATGATCATCATCAACAGGACCTTCATCCTGGGAAAGTGGATCGCCGACAGGACCATCACCGCCATCACGCCTCCGGAGGCCCCGACCATCGGCGTCGCATCTCCACCCGATGCCAACTGCCAGGCCAAGTGGCACACTCCGCTGATCAGGACTCCCAACAGGTAGATCCACAGGAACTCACGGCGCCCATAGATCCCCTCGATCAATCGTCCGAACATCCACAGGCAGATCATGTTGAACGCCAGGTGAAACAGATCGGTCCGGTCGTGGCAAAACCCGTAGGTGATCAGCCGCCAGGGGAATTGCCACCAAATCGTTCCGATTTCTGAGCGGCGGATCATTCCGGTCACCAGGAACCGCCTACCCCCCTCTTTCACCACCGCCTGAGCCGCAACCCAATTGTCGAGGTCGTCCCGACACAACTCGTCGAATTGCTCAAACAACTCGGGGTGTTCGCCCTTGATGCGAAGCAACTCGTCTCTGCCGCTCCGCAAGGGAACGACATACCCCCCCGCCTGCACCTCGATACCCACTTGACTGTCGATCGGGTAAATCACCGCCCCCTTGCGAGCCACGCTGAACGTCGCCGGCAATTCGAGCTGGTCGCCGAGAAACGGCACCAGCCACGTCACCAGGAACACGGCCACGTTGAGAATCACCAGGGCCTTGACGACCGAGACCGGACCTTCCGGGCCGCCGCCGCCGAAGGACCCACCAAATGACCCCGCCGGGGGAGATTCGTCGCGAAGATACTCGCGATTGTGGATTCCCATGCCCGCTCCCTGGCATCCCGCGGCCCTTGGGCCGGGACCAATACCTGGCTGACCACGCTCTCGACAACGAGTCGAGCCACGCGGTGGCTGGCCGGCCGGGCGTACTACTTCCGTGAGTTCTGAGACACGCGTGTCACGGCAACGGCCGGGGTGGCTCCTGGCAGACTGCGTTCCAGATCGGTGTTCTGCTTCAACAGTCGATTGGCCCGGTCGTGATTCGACTTCAGGTCACGACGCAACTCGTCAACTCTCTCGATCGCCACGTTGCGTTCTTCCTCGGCCGACGCGATCGCCCGCACAAGTCCGTCGATCATGTGATCCGGCAATTGGCCCTTGAGATCGGCCAGGTCGGCATTCTCGCCCATCAACTCGGAAAATCGCAGTCTCAACTGCTCGTCGGCCGCCACGTCCACGGCGGCCTTGATGTTCGCATCGAGTCCTTTGTCGGAAGCCGTCTGGTCCCCCTGGGTGAGCAGCACCTCGAGATTGACGAAGCGAGTCTTCTGGTGCGCCGGAACCAGGGTCCTCAGCCGCCATTTTCCCGAACTCCAGGCCGCGACCTGATCACCCGGCCGCAACTGCCACGTCGGCTTCCAGACCCGAACCCCTCCCTGAGCGGCCCCTTCCTGGATGAACGTCCCGATGAAGCGAATGTTGCCGCCGGCGAGCTTGATGAACCCGTGAACCATCATCGGCTGCTGCTGGTTGTTGGCAGCAGCCAAGGAGGCCACATCGGGCGTCTGCTGATCACTGGTCTGCAGGTAACCGTTCTGAGGATTCACTCGAACATCGACATCGTCCCAAACCGTCCCCCAGCCACGCTTGACGTTGGCCAGATCGACCACCACTGCGTCGCGGATGAATTCGGCCTTGCGGAGATCGTCCACGCGTGATTCGTAGTCGACCCGTTGCTTGGCCAGGGCTTTGTGCCACGAAGAACGCACCTGGTACGTGCGCGCCGCCAGAACGACGGCCGCTGCGGCCCCGAGAACAACAAACCACGCAAAGACCTTGCCAAGCGTATGCATCGATTCCTCTCTCCAAACCTCCCGGCGCGTCAATCTTAGGCCGGTTCTTCCGGCGCGGTCAAGAAGAATGATCCATCCAGTGAACGTGTCGGACCGCTACCAGGCCAACAACCGACACAATCGCCCTCACTGACCGCCATATCCACCCGCACGCCTCTCGACTACAATCGGCCGCCGTCACGATGGTCGGCCACGAATCTCGCATCCTCGTTCTTTCGATAGCCCCACCGCGATGACAGGCACCGTAATCCGTCGCGAGGATCTGGCACCTGATGAGGTGCTCTGCGAACACTGCACCGCCAAGTGCTGTCGCTACTTCGCGCTGCCGATTGACACCCCGCTTGATCGGCAGGACTACGAGAACATCCGCTGGTACATGCTCCACGGAGACGTCTCGATCTTTGTCGACGACGACAGTTGGTATCTGCTGGTCCACAACGAGTGCGACCACGTCGACAACCTTCACCGCTGCGGAATCTACGATGACCGTCCAACCATCTGCCGCACCTACTCGACGAGCAACTGCGAGTTCGACAACGACTCCTGTTACGACCGGTTCTTCGAACGCCCCGAACAGATCGAGGAATACGCCGACGCGATTTTGGGACGCCGTGTCTTGCGCAATCGACGCACCAGCCTCCCTGTGCTGGGAGCCTCGCCGTGAACCAGCCCGACCAGGACCACGCTGACAGCCGGCCCCGGATCAAGCCCACGACGTTGAAGGGTTTTCGTGACTACCTGCCCGGCCCGATGCTGGCGCGGGAACAGCTCATCGACACCGCTCGGTCGGTCTACCGCAGCTACGGATTTTCGCCGATCGACACCCCCTCGCTGGAATACAGCGAGATTCTGCTGGGCAAAGGCGGCGACGAATCCGACAAGCAGTTGTTCCGATTCACCGACCAGGGGAATCGGGACGTTGCCATGCGGTTTGACCTGACCATCCCCCTGGCCCGCTACGCCGCGCAACACCTGCAGGAGATCGGAACTCCCTTCAAGCGATATCACGTCGGCACAGTCTGGCGAGCGGAGAAGCCTCAGAAGGGCCGCTACCGCGAGTTTATCCAGTGCGACTTCGACACGATCGGAACGACCTCGAATACCTCCGACATCGAGACGCTGTTCGTGATCCATGACCTGATGGAACAGATTGGGTTCCAGTCCTTCTCGATCCGGGTCAACAACCGCCGGTTGCTCAACGGCCTCCTCGAAACACTCGACCTCACCGAACAGGCCACCGGGGTGCTCCGCACTCTCGACAAGCTGGCCAAGATCGGCCGCGAACAGGTGGCCGACGAGATGCAGCAGGTCGTGGGATTGTCGTCCGAACAGGCCGCCGGAGTGCTCGCACTGACAGATTGCCAGGGGACGGCGGAGGAGATGCTCGAGAGCCTTGCACCACGTCTGGCGAACAGCGAAACCGGCACCGAGGGCCTGGCCCGGTTGGGCGAGTTGTTTGCCGCGTGCCGAACGGCCGGAATCTCCTCGGACCGAGTGCAACTCGATACGGCTATCGCCCGTGGCCTCGATTACTACACCGGGACCATCTACGAAACCTACCTCGACGACCTGCCGGAGATTGGCAGTGTCTGTTCGGGTGGCCGTTACGACGACCTGGCGCAGCTGTTCACCGCCCAGCCCCTTCCAGGAGTTGGCGCCAGCCTGGGACTGGATCGGCTTTTGGCGGCGATGGAAGAACTGGGCATGGTGGAAGCCACCGCAACGGCAGCCCCGGTGCTGCTCACTCACTTTGACGCCGGGCACACCGCCGACTACCTGGCCACAGCCCGTCGACTGCGTGCCGCCGGAGTCTCCTGCGAAGTGTTCCCCGACTCACGGCCGCTGGGAAAGCAGTTGAAGTACGCCGATCGCAAAGGTTTCCGGCTGGTGATCATCGCCGGCGTGGACGAGTTTGCAGGGGGCACCTGGCAGGTCAAGGACCTGGCCAGTGGGCAGCAGCACGAAGTCTCAGACGAGGAGCTCGTCGAGACGATCGAAGCGCGATTGGCCGAGATCTCGGAGTGAAACGCCACTTGTCAACCTTCGGTGGCATCGTATCATGCTGAGGATAACAGTCACGGCACCTACCGGAGCAAGACGTGAGTCGTCCGCGATGACACGCAGACCCGACGCGGCTTTGGCCGTTTCCAGCCGACTGCTGGCTGCCGCCCTGGTGCTGATTCTGGTGACCGCCCCCGCCACGGTCGACGCGCAGGCCCCCGCCTCCGCACCGGCAACGACGGGGGATACCGGCGAAGCCGACCAGCCGCAGATGGTCTCAACCAGCGGCGGAACATTCCAGAATTCGCTCGGCTATCTGATGGTGGCGCTGCTGGCATTTGGCTCCCTGTACGCGGTGTGTCGAACCAGCAACCGGACCTGATGTCCCGCCGTGACCGTGGGAGACATCCCGCCTGCAATTTCCCGGCCCGAACAGGCGGGATGCGTAGGGGCCGGGACGGAACGGTGACCTATCGGCCCAACTGCGCCGACCGAGCAAATTTGCGGAATTCCGCCTCGAACTCCGAGACCGCCGCCCGCGGACCAACCAGCTTCAGCAGGAACGGGCGAGGCCTCATCGGGATGGCCACTCCGAGCAACCGCCAGTTTTCGTGTGGACCGGGACTCGTACCGACCTGGCTGCGGAACGTGCCCCGCACATCCAACCACTCACTCTTGGTTCCATCGATCCTCAGAGTTTCTCGACGGGGCCGCTCATCGGGATCCTGCTGGAACTGGCCGACCCAGCGCTGGAGGTTTGCGTCGATCCCGCCCCCCATCGTCGTCAGCGTCAGGACCATCTCGCCCTCGTCCGACGGAATCACGTATTTCGCCTCGTAGAATTCGGACTTCGGCTGCTCGTTCCAGTCGATCGGCACTTCGAACCGGATCCCGGTCAACTGCCGTGACTGGGTCGTCGATTCCCCGAGCTGCTGATCGCCATCTCGCGGCACCTCCTGTCCGGCCGGGCGAACAGGAGATGCGCCGGCTGGTCGGACCGGGACCCGGGGAACCGGTTTCTCGGCGCATCCGGGAATCCCGCATGACAGTGATCCGAGCACAACTGCGACAAGCCACCGCACCATCGTCCGCCTCCGTTCCCGACTTACCATCGCTAAACCGTCTCGCCGGGCCGCGTCTCCCGTTCCCGATACTGATGACTGGCCTGACGCAATTGTCGCTTCTCGTCGTCGTTGAGCCCCTCAAAACCGCAGTGATGGACCTTTTTCAACAACGCGTCGACACGTCGCTCGACCTCCCGCTGACGCTCTTGCTCCTCCACCAACCGAGTATCCTCCTGCCGTTGCCTCCAACGTTCCAGCAGGCCCGCCTCCGTCTCGATCGACGCGTATTCCTCGACCACCTCATCGAGTGACAGCTCATAGTCCAGCAGTGCGGTTTCGAGTTCATCGACCGCCCGCCGGCCGGCAATTTCATCAAGATTCAACACCAGGACTACCGCCCCCAGACCCACAACCCAGGTGCCGTGCCAACCGGTTTGGTCGACCACCATCCCGGTCACGACCAGTCCGACCCCGACCAGGGCTCCCAGTCTCAGGAAGAGGTCGACCGCAGTTTCCTCGGCCAGGTTGTCTGAAAGTGTCCACTCGAGAAGATGACCGCAGTCAAAAGGATGCACCGGCAGCAGGTTGACCAGCAGCAGCGCCCAGTTGATTGTGAACAGCAACACGATCACCGTTTGTGCCACGCCGATGCCGCCGGTGAGCGTCATCGTCGGCCAGTTGGAGAACGGATTCAGGGCGTCCGGCAACAAGCCCGCATGCCAGACGGCCCAGCCGGTGACAATGCAGACCAGTGCATGGACCCCCGGCCCGGCCAGCGCGGTCAGCACCTGCCCACGACGAGTCAGCGTCGGCTGGGCAAACGTCAGTCCACCCAGCGGCCACGCCAGGATCTCATCACCCCAGCCCCCGGTAGCACGGGCCACCCACACATGGGCGATCTCGTGCAACAGCACGCTGATGCACAGCACCAGCGTCGCCAACAGACCCAGAGACCAACTCTCCAACTGCCGGCACAGCACAGCGGCTGCCAACACAAACCACACGCTCACGGCCACGCGGGTCCCAGACCACGTCCCCACCGGGACCGACCATGCCAACGGTCTGAATTGCCTGGACATTTGCTCGTATCGCGTCCGTCGCGATCCCGCGGCCACCAATTGGACTCGGGCCACGCCAACGACCCGGCGAACCGATCGTATCAACCGGCTACCGGTTTAGGAAACACCCCCGACACGCGTTTCACGAGATGAATCCGCCGGCCGACTCAGCAACACTCCTCATCCGGTTCGCAACACGTCGATTCGTCCGGTGGCAAGATCCCGGAGAACTCAACCCGATCGGCTTGTTTTCCGGGCACCCGCGGCGAAATTGCCCGTACCGTCACGCTGCGGAACTCAACCCCCTCGACGACAGTCCACGGCTCGGGCTGTCGCTGCACCACTTCGACCCCCACCATTCCCGCCCCCGCAAACGCCTCCAGAAACCGATCTTCCCGATAGGCGCCACTGACACACCCGCTCCACAGTGCCAGATCCTGCTGCAGGTGATCGGGCACGTCGTTGTCGGCGACGATATCGCTGATCACGGCACGACCACCCGGCTTCAACACTCGCGCCAGTTCCCCGAACAACTTTCGGCGATCACCGGGATGAACCAGGTTCAACACGCAATTGGAAACAACGATATCGATCGACTGATCGGCCACGAGTGGCTGTTCGAGCCGCCAGCCGCGGATCGCCTCTTCCATCCGTTGCCATCCGGCCAGGTCCGAAATCGTCTGCCCGGACAGCCACTGGTCGAGTCGTTCGAGATCCAATGACAGGTCCTGGATCCGTCCTTTCAGGAAGCGGACATTGTCGTACCCAATCGCCTCCGCGACGTCCTGACGGGCTCCCCGGGCCAAGGCCAGCATCTCGTCGTTGGCGTCAACACCGAACACCCGACCCGAACTGCCGACCACCTGCGAAGCGATGAAGCAGGTCTTGCCGCTCCCGGACCCAAGGTCCAACACCACATCGCCCTCACGGACGTGACGGCTGGGATCCCCACACCCGTAGTCGCGTTGGATCACCTCGTCGGGAATCACCGCCAGCAGGGCCGGGTCGTATTCGACCGCACAGCACAAAGCCGGCTCGACCTCCCGCGCAGCCGCAGCGTACCGGCGAGCCACCGCCGCCTCGACCGACGCCGCCTGTTCGTGTCGGGTCATTACCAAGCCCCACCTGTCGGATCTGCATTTCGTCGCGGCGATTATAACGCCCAACGGTCACACGACACCCCACTGGTCACCTCAGATGTCCCCGTGTTATTCTGGCAGCAGATCTCGACGGCCCGACCTCACGGATCGGTTCTCACCAGAAAGACGAGACTCATGGATCTGCCCAGTTGCCCCTCATGTGGCCAGTCGGTTCTCGACGACGACGCCACTGACTGTCCCTTCTGCGGGGCCTCGATGAGTGGCGGCAGCCCCGCGGCCACAACCGCGGCCCCCGAGAGTGCGACTCAACGCGACA
>Ga0310123_10000074_pt1 | contig 80396 bp, 60 predicted proteins | sample CB6_AW_1057_MG_FD_203505 | JGI IMG/M metagenome (GOLD analysis project Ga0310123, IMG submission 203505) | Marine microbial communities from Western Arctic Ocean, Canada - CB6_AW_1057 | ecosystem: Environmental > Aquatic > Marine > Oceanic | place: Canada: Western Arctic Ocean | collected...
ATCTGGCGTAGTAGTGACGGTGGTGCCACCTGGGAAGCTGTCTCGTCGCCGGATCGCAACGTTGGCGGCGGCCCACCCTACTACTATGGGCGAATCATCGCTGATCCGAACAACGCAGATAATTTGTTCATGCTGTCGTCTGGTTCGCAAAGGTCGATAGATGGTGGCCGCGAGTGGGTAAGAGCCTGGCAAGGAATTGGCGGTGACGACCACGCGGTGGCAATTGACCCGAACAATTCACGCTACATGGTTCTCGGCTATGACCACGGTATCGGCATCAGCCGCGATGGTGGCCAGAACTGGTACCACGCCGACAACCTACCGTTGGCGCAGTTCTATTCCATCGGCATCGACGAGGCTTACCCGTACAACGTGTATGGCGGTATCCAGGACAACGGCTCCAAACGTGGCCCTTCGTCGCGTGTGGGCAGTATTTCATTCGAGGACTGGGAACGCATTGGTGGTGGCGACGGCATGTACAACGTGGTTGCTGAAAACCGTTACCTGTACAACGAATCGCAATTCGCGGGCGGATTTGGCCGGCTTGACCTCCTGACCAACGAGCGCTCCAGTAACCTACGCTACAACCGCCCGCAGGGAGAAGAACAACTGCGCTGGAACTGGAACGCACCGATCGTCATCTCGCCACATGACCCTAACGTCATTTACCACGCTGGCAACGTGGTTTTACGCTCAACGCATCGTGGTGAGAATTGGACCGAGATCAGTCCTGATCTGACGACCAACGATCCGGCGAAGATCCAGGGAACCGGAAACATCCAATACTGCACCATCGTTTCACTTGACGAGTCCACACTGGTCGCCGGCTTGCTGTGGGCTGGCACCGACGATGGCAACGTTTGGGTTAGTAAGGACACCGGAGCTAACTGGGTGCAGGTTAACGGGAACATTACCGGCAACCCTGGCTATTGGGTGAGCCGAGTAGAGCCATCTCACCACGACCCCGCTACCGCCTACGTGACGTTCACCGGCTACCGGCGTGACGACTTTCGTCCATTCATTTACAAGACGACGGACTACGGCGAGACCTGGACCGATATCTCGGCCAACCTACCGGCTGAGCCGATCAACGTCGTGCGTGAGGATCATCGCAATCGGAACCTGCTGTTTGTAGGTACTGAGATGGCCGTATACGTGTCGCTCGATGGTGGTGCCAGCTGGCACAAAATGCGCGGGGATATGCCAACCGTGCCTGTACATGATCTCAAGATTCACCCGCGTGAAAACGATTTGGTAGTTGGCACGCATGGCCGCGGGTTCTTTATTACCGATATCTCGTGGATCCAGGAGTTGACGGCGGCCAACCTTTCCCGCCCTGTACACCTATTCGGTATCGAGACCGCGATACGGTGGAAGAACACTGATCGCACTGAGCGTTCAGCGCAGAATTTTGTTGGTGAGTCGGCTCCCACCGGGAGCGTCATCAACTACATGTTGACCTCCCCTCTGGCATCGGCCCCTAGACTTCGTATCTACTCTGGCGAGCGCCTGGTACGCGAACTCACTGGCAGTAACAACGCCGGTATGAACCAAGTAATTTGGGACATGGACTTCAGCCGCGAACGCATGTCAGGGGAGGCGCCTGGCCGTGGTGGTGGCCGTGGTGGTCGGGGCCAACGCGGTGGCCGTGGTGGCGGCAATCCTAACCGCCCAGGGAACCTCGTGTATTCACCGGCCCCTGAAGGCCTTTACCAGGTTGTCCTTGAAGTCGATGGCCAGGAATACCGAACCAATGCCAATATCCTTGAAGATTACTGGTGGGACAAGCGGTTCTAACCGAGAATTGACCAAGCTTCGCGCTTGCATTTCCTTGGACAGGAGACTCTTCCTGAGTCTCTTGCCGCACGGGTGATAGAGGAGACAACCTTCAGCAATGGCTAGCTTTAACACCACTAGCTTCAATCTGGTGGTTGTGCTCCTAGTGATGATTGTCGCCGCAGTTAGTGGATGGGTGTTCGGCAGCCTGCCGCCAGATATGCCGTTGAACCGGGCCCGCCTGGTCATCCTGCCGTTTAATGATCCGAACTCACCTGAAATCGCTGACTTCAATCGCGCCCTGACCGAGGCTTTTGTCATCGCGCTGACCAACGCTGATCGGGAAAACCTTGCAGTCATCAGGCCGGCTGCCACAGGCCGTATGCTTGTGGCTGGGCTGACTCCGGCGGAGATAGCGAAGCGCACCCAAGCTGATTTTGTCCTCTTAGGGGAGCATCGAGAGGCCGACCACGTGACGTTCGTCGAGGTCCTGCGGGTGCCGCAAGCGGACCATCTCTTCGGCCAGCGGTTCGACCTTGACGAGAGCCGACCGGCGTACGCGCCAGACGACGTGGTTGAGGCCATCGCCAAAGCTATCTATGCGGCAAGAACAGCACAGGAGGAGGGCGGTGGTCAACCTTGATTTAGGGGTGAGCCACTGGCGCCCCAATTCATCCCTGGAGCCAAGGGTGCCCGTCCCAGTAATATCTGGTCCATGAAAAATAAAATCCTGCCACTTCGTCTCGCTGTGAACTGGCCCAGGCCTGAGGTTGCCGGTCCCCTGCTCACTTTGGTGTTGTTGGTTTCGATCGCTGTGCCAACATTCGCCGTGCCGCAGCTCAGCAGACAAGGTGATCGCTCGGGCACCATGCCCCCAGCTGGAACGATCGAACGCCTGCGGGGGGCTTTGTTAGCGATCGCCCAACGATTTCCTGGTGACGTAGGGGTGTACGTACATCACATTGAGAGCGGTATGGAGACCGGGATCGACGAAGACACTCCCTACGGGATGGCGAGCACCTACAAGGTTCCGATCCTGGTCGAGCTAATGACCCGCGTCGAAGCTGGCGACCTGAGTCTCGACGACCGCGTGGCGGTAGAGGCTGAAGACCAGCACATCGGCAGTGGATTGCTTTCGACGCTATGGGCTCCTGGGATCGAAATGTCACTGAGAAACATCGCCACGTTCATGATCATTCTGTCAGACAACTCGGCAACCGACATGCTTATCGATCGTCTCGGGGCCGATCAGATCACAGCCCGGATGCGCTCGTTAGGATTTCAGAACATCCGGGTTGATCGGACGACCCTTGAGCTCATACTTGACTACCAGGGTGTCGACTACGCGCCGGTCGCCAACGGAACGCTGCAAGAAATCAACCAACACAGTCGCAGCAACCGCCCGGACGCAGCCAATATTCTGGCCGTTCGCGAAGATTTCTATGGTGGTGACAAAGACAAGGCTTCAGCGCGCGACATGACTGAATTACTGGTGATGATCTCCGAAGGAACTGCAGTCAGCCGTGGGTCCTCCGAAGTGATCATGGAAATTCTCGCCCGTACACAAACAGGGGCTAATCGCCTTCGTGGCCTACTTCCGCCTGGCTACAGTATTGCTCACAAGACTGGGACGATCGGTCGTATTGTCAACGATGTTGGAGTGATCACGATGCCGGGTGATCTGGGAAGATTTGCGATAAGCGTCTTTACGCTCGCCAATGAGGCTGACACCGAACTTGGCGAGCACGCAATCGCCGAAATAGCGCGCACCGCGTACGACTTTTTCTTGTTCAACGCAGAGGTCAGCGGGACAAGCAAATGAGACAATAGCCTCTAGGATGACTCCACCGGCACACCACGAACGAAATGGAGATCGATGATGCGTAGACTTATAGCAGTTGCAACGATGATGGTTCTTGCAGGTGCGGCGGGTGCCCAAGACGCCCAGCTCCAGGTAGGCGATATGGCGCCTGATTTCAGCCTGCAAGCATCAGACGGCAAGACCTACGACCTGGTTGATTTCCGTGGCGAACAGGCAGTCGTGATTGCTTGGTACCCGCGGGCGTTCACTCGTGGCTGTACGATCGAATGCAAATCTCTAGCGGAAAATGGCCATCTAATCCGTGAATATGAAGTGACCTATTTCATGGCCAGCGTGGATCCGCTCGAAGAAAATACCGCTTTTGCTGCGGAGCAGAACGCCGATTTTCCGCTGCTGAGCGACCCGACGAAAGTGACAGCGAACGCCTACGGTGTCCTCAATCAGCGTGGGATGGCGAACCGATGGACGTTCTATATTGGCAAGAGCGGCCGGATTCTCTACATTGACAAAGAAGTTCGTCCCCGCACATCGGCTGAAGACATGGCGGCAAGATTAGGCGAACTCGGAGTTGATTCTTCTCAGTAGCGAGCAAGGTTAACTGACAGCAGGCTATTGCATCGGAGCACGCTTGCTTTGATTGATGGCGTCGTGCTTGATCAGGTGTAACATCTGCGCGCCGTGGAGCCGTTAATGGAGCTGGCACTTCTTGTTGTTGCGGTACTGACGCTTACTGGCTTTGTGGTTGTCGCCATCGATATGGCCACGGGCGCGAGGTTTGTCCTCTACGTGAACCACGTGACGCGTCCGAGTCGTGAGGAGCTTGCCGTTTACCCCCGGGTTAGCGTGATAGTGCCCGCGCGTAACGAGGAACAGCATCTCGCTGCCGCGATGCGTTCGATTCTTACGCTCGACTACCCCAAGCTTGAGGTCATCGCAATCGACGATCGCTCGGATGACCGCACAGGCGAGATTCTTGACGAGCTGGCAGCGGCGGATCCGCGTCTTCGTGCGGTACACGTTACCGAACTGCCCCAAGGTTGGATCGGGAAAAACCACGCTTTGTACTGCGGTGTGAAGGAAGCGGCCGGTGAACTGCTTCTGTTTACCGATGCTGATGTCTACTTCGAGCCCACAGTGCTGGCTCGGGCGGTATCGTGTGTTCAGGAAGGCGAACTCGATCATCTTACGATCGCCGCGGATGTACGCACTCGGAGCCTGCTGCTTGAGATGTTTATTGTTGCCTTCATGGTTTCGTTTTTTGGGTATTTCAGACCATGGCGGATGGGCGACCCAAACAGTTCTGCGGCGGTCGGTATCGGGGCGTTCAACCTGGTTCGCAAGCAGGCTTACTTCGCTGCTGGTGGCCACCGCCCGATTGCTATGCGGCCCGACGATGACCTGAGGTTGGCTTTGTTGTTGCGGGACCATGGAAGTAAGCAGGCGTTCGGTGTTGCCGGTGGAATGGTTAGTGTGGAGTGGTACCCGGGCTTGAGAGCAGCCTTTCATGGGCTCGAGAAGAATTCCCTTGCCGCAGTTAACTTCAAACCGTGGATGCTTTTGGGTGGCGCGCCCGTGCAGATGTTAATCATGTGTTGGCCGTTTGTTGCTCCGTTCATTACCAGCGGTTCGGTGCGCTGGCTAAACGCGGCGATCGTTATCCTTCTGCTCGTTGGGCAAATGGTGTTACTACAGGGCGGCAGCCTACGTTGGTGGTCAGCATTTTTGTTGCCGGTGGCGGTCCCACTGCTGATTTTTGCGTACCTTCGGGCAGTGTTTCTGACCTACGTTCGCGGTGGTATTGACTGGCGCGGTACTTTCTACTCCTTGAAGGAACTTCGATAGGAAGGAAGCAGCCAGTGAGTAACAAAATTCGCAAGACTGAAGAGGAGTGGCGAACTCAGCTGACCGACGAGCAATATCAAGTGACTCGCCAGAGAGGAACTGAACCACCGTTTACAGGCGAGTACGAGGATTACGAAGGTGCTGGTGTTTATCGTTGCGTTTGCTGTGGGAGCGAACTGTTTCACTCGGGGGCCAAGTTTCATTCGGGGTCAGGTTGGCCCTCATTCACCATGCCAGCTCATGGTGAGGCAGTCGACGAACATGGTGATTCCTCCCACGGGATGTTACGTACCGAGGTCGTTTGTTCACGCTGCGATGCTCATCTCGGCCATGTGTTCGCCGATGGACCCGCTCCGACTGGACTGCGGTACTGTGTCAATTCGATGTCACTCGACTTCGAGCGTGAAGGCGACGTGGAATAGGCTGATTACAATGCCGATTTCGGCCATCTGGTGGTAAAAGCTCTCCCAGGCGGGGTAGCTAAGCTACAGTTTCGGCTATGATCCCTGCCGCAAAACCCGTACTGAAAGACTTAGTGCTCGTTGGTGGTGGCCACAGCCACGTCACCGTCCTGAAGAAATTCGGCATGGACCCGATGCCGGGGGTGAGGCTCACTCTTATCTCGCGCGATGCTCACGCTCCTTACTCTGGAATGCTGCCGGGCCTGATCGCTGGTCACTATACGTTCGAAGAGACAAATATCGATCTTGGGCCATTGGCGCGGTTCGCTAAAGCGAGGTTCCTCCACGACGAAGCGGTCGGCGTCGACACGAACAATAGAGCTGTTCTTTGCCGGGACCACCCACCGGTGGCATTCGATGTCTTGTCGATCAATATCGGATCGACGCCGGGGCTACGTGTGCCGGGAGCCAAAGGCACTGTCGTTCCGGTCAAGCCAATCGATGGTTTCTGGCCGAAGTGGAAAGTTCTTCGTGATCGTTGCCTGCAACGACGGAATGAAACCCACATAGGTGTCGTGGGTGGTGGAGCCGGCGGCGTAGAGTTGTTGCTCTCGGTGCAATACAGCCTCGACAGGCTTCTAGAAAGACAGGGTCGTAGCTCCAGTCATCTTTACTTCCACCTTGCTACTGCGGGCGACGAGATTCTGCCGACGCATAATTCTCGCGTACGGGCTAAGTTTTGCCGTGTGCTTCGAGAGCGGGGTGTCGAAGTCATGACCAACTCTGAGGTGACGGCGATCGAGGGCCCTGGCTGTCGACTTACGTTTGAAAAGGGTGGCGGTCTTGACCTTGACGAGGTTCTCTGGGTGACAACGGCGCGGGCGGCGAACTGGCTCGAAGAAAGCGGGTTTGAGGTCGACGATCGTGGTTTTATAAGAGTTCGCGACACCTTGCAGACGTTGACAGACGCTGACATCTTCGCGGCTGGGGACATCGGGACCGTCGTTGACCATCCGCGTCCCAAGGCCGGAGTTTTTGCTGTTCGGCAGGGGCCACCATTGACGGAGAACATCCGCTTGCGGCTGCTCGGTGAAGCTGCCAAGCCTTTCCGCCCGCAGGAAAAGTTCCTCAGCCTTGTATCGACGGGAGACAAGTACGCTGTTGTGTCACGCGGTAATTGGGCTGCCGAAGGTGCTTGGGCATGGCGCTGGAAAGATTTTATAGACCAACGCTTTATGCAGAAGTTCAACAAGCTCCCCGAAATGTACCCGGCCAAGATGGACCAGGATGTTCACCTTGATCCACGGCTGGTTGGAGCGGAGCAGGCGGCCGAATTGGTGCGTGCTGGGATGCCGGAGATCGGCGATCTTCCTAAGGGGTTAACCGACACCGACAAGGCCCTTGGGGCCATTTCCACTTCTGTTATGCGATGCGGTGGTTGTGGCTCCAAAGTTGGCAGCATTATGCTCGATCGCGTGTTGGCGAAATTAGCCCCATCATCGCGCCCGGATGTCGTTATTGGTCTCGACGAACCCGATGATGCGGCGGTTGTCGATGTGCCCGAGGGCAAACAACTTGTCCAATCGGTCGATTTTTTTCGGTCGTTTATAGGAGATCCGTTTGTTTTCGGCAAAGTTGCTGCCAACCATGCCCTTGGAGACATTTTCGCAATGGGTGCTGAGCCTCAGACGGCGCTGGCAACGGTGACCATCCCCTACGGTATCGAAAGCAAGGTCGAAGCTGACCTTCTTCAGCTTTTGTCGGGGGCTCTTAATGTTCTCAGCACCGAGAACACGGCGTTGGTCGGCGGTCATACGAGTGAGGGTTCGGAACTGGCACTTGGTCTAACGGTGACCGGATTTGTCGACGCGGGTACTGCGATGCGCAAGTCGGGGATGAACGCCGGGGACATTTTGGTGCTCACCAAGCCGCTTGGAACCGGTGCCCTATTTGCTGCGGACATGCGGTGTAAAGCGAAGGGACACTGGGTCTGCGCGGCCCTTTGCTCAATGACGCAATCGAACCGAGCCGCCGCAGACTGTTTGATTGGCTACGGTACGACCGCGATGACGGATGTCAGTGGCTTCGGTTTGCTCGGTCACCTTGTCGAAATGACCAAAGCGTCAGGTGTTGCCACAACGGTCACGCTTGACATCGTCCCCGCCCTTGACGGCACCCTTGAGGTGATGGACAAGGGTATCTTTTCCTCTCTGCATGCAGAAAATGTGCGCCTCCGCCGGGCTATCTCGGGCCTGGAAAAGGCTGCTAGGAATCCGTCGTATCCACTAATCTTCGATCCGCAGACGGCCGGTGGTTTATTGGCAAGCGTTCCCGCTGATAATGCGGAGAGTTGCGTCAACGCGTTACGTGAACTCGGGTACGAAAGTGCGATTGCGATCGGCGAGGTGCGAGAAGCTGATGCGGGGCAACCTGCAATTCAGTTGCTCGTTTAACGAACTGAGAAAAAGAAGTAGCGAGAAGCTCTACACTGACGCTATTGGGGCAGCCCGAAACTGTAGAGAGTCGTTCCGGTGCGCAAGTAGATACGATTACCGTCGATTGCAGGGGTCCCATAGACTGTGTCGTCGAGGTCGGTTGTGGCAATAACTCTCAGTGTCGGTTCCGGCTTGACCACGGAAACCATGCCCAGTTCGCTAACCATGTAAATCTTTCCATCCCCGGCCACCGGGGAGGCATAGTAGCTATCGACCGCGTCCTGGAGCCGCCCCTGGTCAAGCTGCGCGCCCGTTGTTGGATCGAGAATCGTCACAATCCCCCCATCGTTAATCATGTAAAGCAGATTTTTGTACAAGAGTGGCGACGGAAGCTGGGGGACGGCGCGACTGTAGAGCCAGAGAAAATTCTTGTCGGTCATATCGCCCGAACCGCCAAGGCGGATTGCGAACATGCCGTTAGTCATAGCCATCGAGTTGCGAAAGTAGTTCCAATCATTCTCGCTTAGCTTGCCATCGCGATCGAGGTCGCTCATTCGGATACGTTGGCGTGCTCTTCCTTCGGGGAGTTCATCGCGACTCAGCAGGCCATCATCGTCGCTGTCATATTGGAGCGCATCCTCGAATGGGCCGACGTCCAAGGTGTTGCCGGGATCGTTCAGTGGTGATCCGTAGCCATTTACGTATGCTATTCCGTTTGAGATCACCGGAACTGACTTCATCTCGTGGATCATTCCCCTTACCCACCAGAGCCGTTGGCCAGTTGCGATAGCGTAGCCACTGAGCAAGAACGATCCGACCACGATCAGCTGAGGCTCTCCGTCGTTCGGTTGCCAGACAACCGGCGTGGCGTGTGAGCTTGCCGCTTCGGGGCGGTCAACGCGCCAGGCAACTTGCCCGTTTATACCGTTGATTGCGATAAGGAAGGAGCCGGTTCGCTGATCACAAACGAGCAACACTTTGCCGTCAAATACGACCGGCGAAGCTCCCATGCCATATAGGTTGTCGAAGGGCCCAAGAGGGGCATCCCAGAGTTTGTTGCCATCGAAGTCGTAAGCCAATAGACCGAACTCAGCAAAGAACACGTATACTCGTTCATCGTCGACCGCAGGGCTCGGCGCGGCGGGATTGTTGCGGGGGTCGAGTCGCTCGACCCTTGGACGAGGAGCTTCACGCCTCCACAGTTCACGGCCAGTGGAGCGATCGAGACCGATAGTCAGCAGTCGGTCATCTTCGAAGGCGGTCAGGAAAACTCGATCTTGCGTGAGCACCGGCGAGGAATACCCCTCCGGAACAGAAGTTTTCCATATAACGTTGTGTTCGGGGCCTATGCTGGTCGGGAGGTTCTCACTTTTCGCGACTCCAGACCCGTTAGGACCCCGGAAGCGCGTCCAACCGTCGAGATCAGGAATCAACTGTGGCGCGGTATTGTGACTCCCCGTCACGTTTTTTGAAGCCACGGCCGTCGTCAAACCGACAAAGGCGAGAAGAAAGAGACTGCAAATGAAATTTTTGCGCATGTGCCAGGCTCTCGCTGGAACTCGTGTTGGGACAAAGCGCTGAATTTTCTGGTGAAATGGGCGTTTGGCTATTGTAACTCTTGCTCCGCTAGCTGAAAGACAACAAGCGTGTCGCCCCCCCGCAGTTACGCTATCCTCACGGTTTAGCCAATCTATCGGTTGTCCTCCTTTTTCCGAGTCGTCAAATGAAGTTTCCGAGTCCGCCGGGCAGCATCTCGTTTCCCGAAACTGAGCGTGCGGTCATGAAGCGATGGGAGGAGCGTCGCACGTTCCAGCGGAGTATCGAGCAACGCTCGCGAACCAAGAACTACAGCTTCTATGACGGGCCACCGTTTGCTACCGGCCTGCCGCACTATGGACATCTTCTTGTTGGCACTATCAAGGACGTTGTTGCTCGCTACTGGACGATGCGTGGCTACCGTGTAGAGCGTCGTTTCGGGTGGGATTGCCACGGGTTACCGATCGAATTCGAGGTTGAAAAGCAGCTTGGACTCAACGGCCGCAGCGAAATCGAGGAATACGGAGTCGACAAGTTCAACGAGACTTGCCGTTCGATTGTCCTGCGCTACGCAGAAGAGTGGCGCACGATCGTTACGCGAATGGGCCGCTGGGCTGACTTCGAAAATGACTATAAGACCATGGATGTCTCCTTCATGGAGAGCGTCTGGCATGTTTTCAAGACGCTTTGGGACAAGAATCTGATCTACGAGGGTTACCGCGTGGTTCCATACTCGTGGCGGATTGGTGCGCCTCTCTCAAACTTTGAGGCCAACCTCAATTACAAGGATGTCCAAGATCCCTCGATCACGGTGAAGTTCGAGCTTGACGATGGCTTATTTGGAGCTAGCAAGACCTTTGTTCTTGCCTGGACGACGACTCCTTGGACGCTGCCGTCAAATGTGGCGCTGGCAGTCGACCCGCAAGCGACGTACGCGATCATCGAGGTCAGTGACGGTGCAGATAACTCCGCTGCCGGACGGGCGATTAACGAAGGGGCCGTAGTTGGCGAACATTATGTGCTCCACGCTGATTTGGTGACTTCCTACTGGCCTGAGGAAGGTGGCATCGAGCGTATTGGCGAGCTCAAGGGGAGCGACTTAGTAGGTTGTGGTTATCAGCCTCTATTTCCTTTCTTCGCGGGGCGAAAGGACTCTGAAGAAAATGCTTTCAAGATTCTGCCTGCCGACTTTGTAACCGCCGAAACTGGCACTGGCATCGTTCATATGGCGCCCGCCTTCGGCGAAGACGACTTTCGACTTGGCAAGGCATTCGGCCTAGAACCATCGGACCCAGTCAACGAGGAGGGTAAATTCACCGAGGCCGTACCCCCGTATCAGGGACAAATGGTCAAGGATGCTGACAAGCAGATCATTGTTGACCTCAAAGAACAGGCCAAACTTCTGCGCCACGAGACCTACGATCACAGTTATCCGTTCTGCTACCGCTCGGACACGCCGCTAATCTACAAGACCATTACTGCGTGGTATGTGCGGGTCGAAGAAATCAAGGATGACCTTGTTTCAAATAATCAGAAAGTCCGCTGGGTACCGGGCCACCTGAAGGATGGGCGCATGGGCAAGTGGCTTGAGGGGGCGCGTGACTGGAACATTTCGCGCAACCGTTACTGGGGAAATCCTCTACCGATATGGCGTAACGAGGAAACCGGCGAGATGATCTGCATTGGCTCTCGAGCTGAGCTCGAGGAGTTGTCCGGGCAAAAGGTGGACGATCTACACAAGCATATCGTCGACGACATCGTGATACCGGCGCCGAGCGGTAACGGCGAACTGCGTCGCATTCCTGAGGTCCTCGACTGCTGGTTTGAATCGGGTTCGATGCCCTACGGCCAGGCGCACTATCCGTTCGAAAACAAAGAGCAGTTTAAACAAGGCTTCCCAGCGGACTTCATCTGCGAGGCGCTAGATCAGACTCGCGGCTGGTTTTACACGTTGCTGGTGCTGTCGACAGCTTTGTTCAAGAAGCCGGCTTTTAAGAACTGCGTGGTCAATGGTTTGTTGCTCGCTGAAGACGGCCGCAAGATGTCGAAGTCTCTGAAGAACTACCCAGAACCTTCGGTGTTGATTGAAAAATATGGTGCCGACGCGATTCGCATCTACATGCTTAATTCGCCGGCCCTGCGTGGGGAAGAGCTTCGGTTTGCCGAGGACGGCGTGCGGGAGATGGTGCGTCGCGTATTACTTCCGTGGTGGAACAGCGTCAGCTTTTTGATGACTTACGCTGCTGTGGATGAGTGGGATCCGGAAACTCAGTGGTACGCGGGCGACCCGACCCATGAGCTGGATGTATGGATCAATGCCAAGCTTGAGGAACTCAAGCGCCAGGTTGAGCAAGAGATGGCCGAGTATCGACTCTATCGGGTTGTGGACCCGTTGCTTCATTTCCTCGACGACCTGACCAATTGGTACATTCGCCGATCACGTCGGCGCTTCTGGAAGTCGGAACACTCAAATGACAAGGTGTGTGCCTACACAACGTTGTACTCGGTACTACTTGAGTTCACCGAGCTGATGGCTCCTTTTACACCGTTCATCGCCGATGACGTCTATGAACTGTTACGGGTCACTACCGACACCCAGGCGGTCGATTCAGTACATCTGCGCGACCTGCCACTGCGACGCGAACTTTCGACCGAGGAATATCAGGTTGAGCGTCGTATTGATCTAACAAGGACGGTGTGCGAACTAGGACGAAGCCTGCGTGGAAAGGCACGCATCCGTACACGACAGCCTCTGGCGAGCATTAAGGTTGGCACCACCAACTCCGATGAGCGTGAGTGGTTGCAAGCTGGCGAAGGCGTCATCCTTGAGGAACTTAACATTAAGAGCCTTGAAATCCTCGATGATCCGACCAAACTTGCCACACCAACTGTGAAGCCGAACATGTCACGTTTAGGGCCACGTCTTGGCAAGGAGGTCAAGATGCTCGCCACAACTCTTGCGACACTGCAAGAGATCGATGTGGAGAAAGTTAGGCAGCTTGCCTTCGGTGAGAGTGCGGAGGTTGACGGTCACTTGCTCGACCCGCAGGACGTTCACGTTGAGATGGAACCTTCGGCGGAAGGTGAACTAGTCGCGACCTCGGGCAAGCTAGTTGTATCAATCGACTCGCATATCACTGAAGAGCTTCGCTACGAGGGGCTGGCGCGCGACCTGATTAACCGGGTCCAGAAGATGCGCAAAGACGCCGGCATGCAAGTGTCCGATCGGATCTACATCAGCGTTAGCTCAGAAGGTGCGAGTATCATCGAAAGCACTAAACAGAATGACGAACTGATCCGCGGCGAGACCCTTGGGCTGAAAAAGATCCGGATAGGGCAAGCAATTCCAAACGTTGAGATCGAGCGCTCCGCGACAATCGAGGGCGAGGAAGTCATGATCCAAATCGGCCGGGATTCCTGAGCGGCGGCTTTGCTACCATTGCTGTTGTGAAGCTGATTGCTACCATCTTATGGGCCGCGCTTGGTGGGTTTGTTGTCTCAGACTGGGGCCCGGTTGATCCTCAGTCCCCTCCTGCGGCGCTCGTCAACCTCGAATACATCGGCCATGCTGCTTTTGTGATCGAGTCGCCTACGGGAACGCGGATCGCGATTGACCCCTTCAATAGCAACATCTGGTTAGGCTACTCATTTCCCCACGGCATCAAGGTCGACGCCGTTCTCGTGACACACCCCCACTACGACCATGATGCCACCTATTACTTCGGTGGCTTAACGTCAGTGTTTCGGAGTCCCGGTGAGTTTCGCATTGGAGACGTCTCTGTACGGGGGATCGAATCTGAACACGCGGGCCGAGCACGTTTTCTTGATGTTGGTCAAACGCCCTCGAACACAATTTGGGTTATCGAGACGGGAGGACTTCGCATTACGCACCTTGGTGACAACCGGCTGCTGAACGAGATTGATCTCGAGTCCATGGGGCAGACTGACATTCTCTTAATCAACGCCGCTTACTTCGATGCGGCGAACCTCGATATGTTTACTATGCTGATCGAAACCATCCAGCCTGACATCATGGTTCCAATGCACTACCGGCATCATGAAATCTCAGATTTGCCGCGTACCATGCGGCCGATTGGTGACTACATGGCGGCCTACGACCCGCTCTACGTTGACGGCAACATTGCAGTATTCGATCCGGACAACCTTGGGAAGTGGCCAGGACTGATCGTCCTGAAGCCTTCCCCGGAAATCGAGCCTTGGCCTGACGACTTGCACAAGGCGTGGATCGAAGCAAACGAGGGCGATGAGAAACTGTCTGATTCGGAGAACGAGACTGATGACGCCCGTGCGGAGGAAGCGTTATGGGAAGGACTGTTTCATTATGAATCGGCGATGGATCTTGCGCCCGACGTTCTTCGTTTTGGCCATGGCGCTGGTCGCGCCCTCGCGACCCTTGGACAGATCGATGACGCCATCGAAACTCTTGATCATGCGCTAGCGCGAGCTCCACATGCTGACTGGACAGGCCGTGTTCGGGTGCACATGCTGCTTGGAGAGCTGTATGAATCAAGTGGGTTTCCCAGCGTCGCAATCTCACACTACGCGTATGTCGCAGGTCAAGAGCATACTCACGAGACTTCCTTGCGGGAACGCGCGATCCAACGACTCGAGGAGCTAAGGAAGGAATGACCAAGGGCACTGAGCAAATCATCTGGACAGGCTGGGCGATTCGCAGCGCTTTTCTGCATGTGGCGCTTGGCTTGCTCTTAGCCGTCTTTGCGACGCAACAATTGGTTGCTAGACCGAGCTGGGCGTCACAGGAAAGGCAACAGGAGAGCATCACGCTCCGCGACATTTTGTCTGGGGACCCGGTCCCAGCGAACGACCGGGTTGCTTATGGTGATCACCCGCTACAGTTTGGCGATCTGCGATTTCCAGACAGTCCAGGACCCTGGCCGGTTGCTGTTCTCATACACGGAGGTTGTTGGTCAGACATCGCCACTTTGCAGTACTTCGATCGTGTCGCAGTGGCGATTACCCATTTGGGTATCGCCACCTGGAACATCGAGTATCGACCTGTTGATGCTGAAGGAGGTGGTTGGCCTAATACGTTTCTCGACGTTGCTCAGGGTATCGACAAGCTGCGTGATATTGCTCTTGATTACAGTCTCGACCTAGATCACGTCATCACGTTGGGGCATTCTGCTGGCGGTCATTTAGCTCTGTGGGCCGCGGCCCGTTCGAGGATCTACGACGATAGCGATCTGTACATACCGAACCCGCTTCCAGTTACTGGTGTCGTGAGCCTAGCCGGGATACCGGAACTTCGTCGTTATCGCCAAATAGACCCCCCAACGTGCGGCCCAGGTATTGTCGATCGACTTATGGGCGGCGGGCCTCGCGATTTTCCAGGTCGTTACCTGTCCGGATCTCCTTTTCAGATGTTGCCATTGAATGTGCCGCAGAGGCACATCACAGGTAGAAACGACGACATAGTGCCTCCTCGTCAAGTCTCACGGCACAATTACGAGGCGCAGTCAGCCGACGACGATTCTGAGTTGATCGTTGTTCCTGATGCTGGACACTACGAGGTGGTGTGGCCAGGGACGCCCGCTTGGGAACAAGTGGAGACAGCGATCATTTCACTAATTGGCAAGCAATGATCGCATTGGAACCACTTTGCGACCTGACCACTGTGGATACTGCAAGCTCTATGACAGTGTCTCGAATAGCACCATTATCTTCGACATGAACCAACTTGAATCCGTGGGCGTTGTTTAATGAAATCCTGCCTTGCCTCCCTGTTGATCGTCGTGTTTTCGGGAGGAGGCGCACATACTGAAGTTTCTCCCGTTACTGCGGCTGTAAATCTTGGAGATGGAACGCAACAAACTGACTACGAAGCCCTTTCGAAAGAAATCTACGCTGAGCTTGTAACGTTTCGCTCGATCGCGGACATGCCGGAGAATGTCAAGGCGGCAGCCGAGGGAGTTAAACAGCAGCTTATCAACGGAGGTTTTCCCGCCGGAGATATCCAGATCGTGAGCCCTCACCCGGAGCTGGGTAGCGTCGTGGCGCGTTTTCGGGGACAGGCACGTGGTGGTGGTCCGCCAACCAAACAGCCAGTCATGCTGATGGCGCATCTAGATGTCGTCGACGCGTTGCGCTCGGATTGGGAGTTCGAGCCTTTCGAACTCCGTGAGATCGATGGTTATTTCTACGGGCGTGGTACCGACGACAATAAGGCTGGCATCGCGCATATCGTTACGAACTTCATCCGGTTGCGTGACGAAGGCTATGTGCCAGACCGTGACTTGGTTGCAGTGTTTACAGCCGACGAGGAGACCAGCAGCGATTCGATCAAATATCTAGTGAGGGAACGGCGTGAGCTGGTCGATTCGGTATTCGCAATTAACTCGGACGCTGGGGGAGGGGAGCTATTCGAGGGGGCTCCGAATATTTTCAATGTGCAGGCAGCTGAGAAAATCTATGTAACCTTTCATATCACGGCGACAAATCCAGGCGGACACAGCTCGCGGCCACGCCCCGACAATGCGATCTACGAACTCACTATGGCACTGGCCAGACTTTCTGAATTCACCTTCCCCGTTGATGTTGGTGAGGTGGCGGGCCAGTACTTTGAGCGCTCATCATATTTTATGGACGGGTTGCCGGCGGTTGATATGAGGGCTGTGGCAAAACAGCCTCCAGATGAGGCAGCAGCAGCACGTCTTTCATCAGGTTCTCCGTACTACAACGCGATTTTGCACACGACATGTGTCGCCACACGTCTCGAAGCTGGTCACGCTGACAACGCTTTGCCGCAGACAGCTCAGGCGACAGTGAACTGCCGCGTGTTGCCGGGGCAAAACCCCGATGATGTTGAGGCCATCCTCCGCGAAGTAATCGGGAATGAACAAATCGAAGTCGCCAGGGCGAATGCCCCGACAGGGTCTGATCCGTCACCATTGACCGAGGAAATCATGAACGTTCTTGAACCCATCGTTGAGGAAATGTGGCCAGGGGTGCCCGTCATTCCGACGATGTCGACTGGGGCGACTGACGGGAACTATGTGCGGAACGCTGGCATCCCGGTCTATGGAGTGTCAGCGATCTTTAGTGATCCGAACGATTCTCGTGCCCACGGCAAGGACGAACGCGTTGGCGTCAAGGAGTATTACAGTGCCCAAGAGTTTTGGTACCGGATGCTAAAGCGTCTTTCGGGCGGCTAACACGGCTTCCGAATTGGGTTAACTAGCTGTGCTGCCGGTTGTATCCGCTGTGGTTATCAATGATTCGTTAGTCACGGTGGGTGATTCCGGCGGTAAGTTTCAAGCGATATCTAGAGCCTGGAATCTTCTCCTCCTCCCGTGTTTTTGTGTTCTGGTGCGCATTGTGCGTTAGACTCTTGGGGCCAATGGCTAGGTGGCACCCGTCGGCCACTGTGCCGGCCCCGATCGTTTGCTCACATTGAGCGAACGATTTGTTTCATCCTGGAAGGAATCTGCAGCCCATGAGCGATGGTGAATTGGCGCGTAGCTTCACCTTGTTCCTCGTCAATCCAGCACCCGATGCTGAGCGCATCAATTTTTCGGTGTCGACGCCACGCGCCCTTCCTGTTCTTGCAGCGGTGACGCCCGATAGAGACTACATACGTGAGATTCGTCTAGTCGATCAGGCGATTGAGGAATTTCCTTTTAGTGACGTAGAGGAGGGAGACCTCGTTGGGCTTAGCGTCCACACGGCAAACATAGTCTACGCCTACGAGATGGCGGCGGAGCTGAAGAAGCGAGGGGCGACGGTCGTTTTCGGCGGGCCACACGCTTCGATTTTCCCCGAGGAAGCGCTCGAGCACGGTGATGCTGCCGTGACCGGTGATGCCGAGCTGGTGTGGGCGCAGCTTCTCGATGACTATGCAGCCGGGCGTTTGCAGGAAAACTACAAGGGTGGCCGCGTCGACCCGGAATTCTTCACACCGGCGCGTTGGGACCTTATGAACCTGGATCCCTACTTAATGGCTTCCGTACAAACGGTTCGCGGGTGCCCCAAACAGTGCTCGTTCTGTTCGGTATGGGTGCAAGACGGCCAGATACCGCGGGTACGTAACAACGACGGGATCATTCAGGAACTCAAGTACCTGTACGCTGCGGGCTTCCGGGTGGTTTTGTTTGCCGACGACAACTTCTATCCGTATACGCTCGAAGACATTGAGAACGCCCGCTCTGAGGAGCAGCGTCGCGACTTGCAAGCTGGCTATGATGGCCGCATGGAACTGCTGGAACGCTTGGCAGACGAAATTCCAAGCGACATGAAGTACGCCACCCAGATCACCATGGAGGTGGCAGAGAACCCCGAGTATCTAGCAGCGATGCGCAAGGCTAACGTTGTCGGCGTACTGATTGGTATCGAAGCTGTTACGCCGGAAGGCCTAAAGGCGGTCAACAAGGAATGGAACTCGGTTGGTGAGGAGCTTGTCGAAAAGCTCACAACGATTCGTACGCAGGGGCCGAAGTTTATCCTCGGGGCGCTGATTTTTGGCCTGGAAAGTGACACACCGGAGTCGCTCGAGTACACGAAGGTCTTTGCGCGCGATTGCGGCATAGCACTGGCTCAATTTGTGCCCCTGGTGCCGTTCCCTGGAACGGTCGACTTTGCTCTAATGAAGCGGGGCAAGAAGGTGTTGCAGATGAAGGACCCCAACTACGAATACTGGCTCGATGCAGATCACCCGCGCATTCTTTACAACCACCCAAATTTCGAGAGCGATGAGCACCTGCTTCAGAAGGTCAATGAAGCGTGGGAGGATTTTTACAGTCCGCGAGCGATCTTGGGGCGATCACGCGGCTTTGGTTACAAGCGGTTCAGGGACCACCTAGCCTATTTTGCACTCAACCGAGGGTTGTTCACTCGCTATCGGCGCCATGGCCTGTCACAGGACAGTGCAGTGCGCGGTAACAAGAAACGCCGCATGGCTCGCATACTCGGCAAATTGATACTGTGGCTACTTAGGGCGAAACCCACCAACGTGGAGATGCTGGGCTTGGCACCTCAGCTCTTAGCGCAGGAGGCGAAGCGCCCGGCGGCCTAGGCACGATGGGGTTTTGCAAGCCGCCCCCGCTGCTCGTAGAGCGCGGGTGGAAAAGGATCCGTCCCCTACTTTCACTGAGCAGAGGACCAGGAGCCGTTCTCGAGACAGTAATGAGGCCTACCGCCGTTCTCCCGACCACTTGGTCATGACCTTAGGATATTCACCCAACATCCGATTCAGTTCGTCGATGGTCGTGCTAATGATCTCGTTGAGTTCCTGGATGCGCTCCTGAGTGTCGGAGTCGAGTTCGGCGAGGACTGTGCGCCGAGGATTCCGCGCAGCGCGCCACGCCTGATGGTAAGGGGTCAGTCGATCGATTTGACGAAGATGTTGCGGAACATCGTCTTGGTATCGTGATCATGGTTCTGGAGGCCGATGTAGCCGCGAGCCGCGAAACTTTCTACTTTGCCCCTCGGCTCCGCTTCCCAATCAACGACCTTTTCATCGTTGATCTCGACTCTGATGTGGTTGTCGACAAAGGTGATTCGCATGCGATTCCATTGGCCGGGGCCCTTGGACGCCATCCGGGTCGGCGCCTCGGCGTCGTAGACGGCGCCGGTCTGGTGGATGCCGTCACCAGAGTCGTAGATCTGAACTTCCCAGGAGTTATAAATGTAGGCATCACTAGTTGGAAGGCCGGGAACGCGGACGAAAACACCTGAATTCGCGCTTTCGACTTCGGTCATGAACTCTAAATCGAGGACGAAATCGCCGAAATCCTTAACCGCGTACCAAAGCAAACCCATTCCCGCGTATGACGAGAGGATTCCGGTGTTTTCGTCGAGTTCGAAGTAGCCGGGCCCGTAGTGATTCCATCCGGCCTTCGAAAATGTTCCGTTGCGGCCCTGTTTGAGGATACGTTCGAAGCCTTCCGCTTCAAGGTTTTGAGCGACTACAAGGGCCGGTACTTTGTAAGGCTGATATGTTGCGAGCTCTTCTGGCAGGGCTTCCCCCGCCAGAATGAACGCGCTCCCAAGAGTAAATATCTGAACAAAACGTCCCGATTCCATCAGGGAGTGCCTCCGCTTCAAATAGTAAATAAAAACTGAATAATAAGGATATTATGAACGATATGCCTGTGTACCCACCATTTGGGGGCGTAAACGCTTGATCGCTTGCTGCAGCGCGACTAGCGATCAACCTTTGGCGGGGTTCCACTTACCTCTTGCCACAGCGGGTACAAAAGTTTCAAGGTTAGGCGGTGGGAACACGATCGTTTCCTCTCGTTCCGCGCTCATATAGGCGGTCATCAGTAACTCGGTGACGTTGACGCCGTCGTCGAAAGTTTCCGCAGGTCGTTTGCCGTCTAAAAAGCAGCCGACCATGTGCCGATTCTCTCCCTCATAGCCGTATTCGGCGGTCTCGGAGGCCACAATCGGCATCACGCCGGTCTCTGCGTTCTGTTTCTCTACAAGGTCTTCACCGATATCTCCTTTTACGTGCCGGCTGAAAAACACTTTGGGCCCCATATCGAGGGAATTAATGGACATCGAATACTCTGGGCCGAGAAGCTCCATCGTTAGACGTAAACCCGCACCCACAAAGCACCATGAAGTGGTCGTTTCGATGATTCGGCGACCCCCCTGAGAGTCGCGGTATTCAATCAAAGAACGGGCAAAGTCCTCTGCTGGCCGGTTCGCATAGTCAAGGGAACCATCGCCTTTCTCCGCCAGGATCTGGGCGTAGTCAGGTTGTTGCCACTTAAGACACGACGTATACGCTGTAACCTTGACCGGTGTGAGCGACTCCCTCGGTGCGTGCGGCTCGGTGAGCAGGTAGCGTGCCACTTCGACCGAATGGCACATCATGTCGTTGAGGACGCCGCCGCCCTGCAGTCGACCCTCCCAGAACCATGGCATGTGGGGACCACTGTGTTCCTCAGCGGCGCGCGCTAGGTAGGGTGGGCCGGTAAGCGCCGCGGCGCGGGCCCAGACGATCTCCTTGCCGCGCACTACGCTGGGCGTGAATAGCTGGTTCTCGAGATAACCGTCGAGCAAGCCTGCGCTCTTCACCAGCTTCGCCATGCGCCGTGCCTCGGCGACGTTACGGCCGAGCGGTTTTTCACAGCACACGCCGATCAGTTCTCCTTGGCCTGATTCGAGGGTGTCGACGATTTCTTCCATGACCTCGACGTGGGTGAAGTTTGGCGAACAAATCCAGATAGCATCGATATCGGGATCAGTAACCATCTCGGCTACCGAATCAAACACCTTGGCATCTCCAACCCTCAATTCCTTGGCGAGTGCGGCGGCGTTAGTTGCGGTCTCGGTTGTACGGCTGACAACTCCGCGAATATCTGCGTTACGAACGGCTTCGAAGGATCGGATGTGGAAGCCGGCGACAAAGCCGCCACCAACTACCCCGATGCCCAGCCGTTCCTTCCTGGAAGGTGACATCAAACTCCACTTTCTGTTGTTATTTCGTTTGCGAGGGACAGGTGCTGCTCCTTAAAGAAGACCAAGAAAGCAATGGCGGCCGCCACAGTGATCACCACTGGAACAAGAAATACATGGGTCCACTCGGTTGTACCGCCCACCGTAAAAATGTCCTTTACTATGCCCGAGAACCACGCACCGAGAAAACTGCCGAACCCGAGCGTGACGATGGCGATCAAGCTTTGTGCCGATGCTCGGACATCCGGCGGTGCGACATTGTCGACGTGTATAAAAGCGGCGACGAAGAAGAATACGTAACAGAAACCGTGCAGACTCAGTGAGGCAAGGAGCAGCCACGTTGGGCCGCCGATCGAGAAAATCACGTAGCGTATCGGCCAGGCTAGTACACCAATTGCCAACGTCCTGCGCATGCCGAGGCGCTTAAGTGACCATGACAATACGAACGCCATGACGAAGATCTCCGCGGCCTGGCCGATCGTCATCCAGGCGGAGACGCTGGCGTCTGAGATCCCGATCCGAGAGTCCACCAAGAACGGAGCCGTCAACACGTAGTAGAACTGCAGTTCGGTGGCGACGACGAAACAGATCACCAGAAAGATGGCAAAGTTCCGATCCTTCAGCATCTTCAGCGATTCGAGAACGGCCCACGGACTCGTTGCTTCGGTGCGCGGCGGGGTATGCGGCAGAGTAAACGAGTGGATCCCCATGATGAACGACACCGCTGCGGCGAATACGAGCAGATCCCCGCTCACTTCGAGACCTGGTGAACTCAACGCCGCAGTCCGCCAGGCGGCCAGGACTAGACCGGCTGCAATCCAGCCTATTGTTCCCCATACTCGGATCCGGCCAAACTGCTTCTCAGAATTGTCCAGGTTGGCCATGGCAATCGAATTAGTAAGGGCCAAGGTCGGGGCGTACAGTAGGCAGTAGACGAACATAACGAGCATCAGGCTGCCGTAATCGGTCGTCCGCGAGGCGACCAAAAGCATGACTCCACCGGCTAACTGGAGCACTCCGATGATGCGCTCTGAGGCGAAGTAGCGGTCAGCGAGCTGGCCGCCAATGAACGGCGCGATAATCATCGCTAAGGGAAACAGCGAGTAGATCGCTCCTACCTGCACGCCGGTGAAGCCAAGGTCGTTTCCAAGGTAGGCTGAGAGCACCGCATACCACGCACCCCAGATGGCGTACTGCAGGAACATCATTATGCCCAGCTGGATGGTGGCACTCACTGCGGCTCAGACGATCATCTTCGTTACGGGATCCCACGTCACTTTACGGCCGCGCAAGTACGACTCAGTTGCCATGTGACAAGTGATTGCTTCCTCGAATGCACGATCGACGTTGCAGCTGGTCGTGCCGCCGTTACGGATGGCACCGACCCATTCCTTGACGTGCAGGTGGGTGGGGTCAAAGCGCCGCCCGCCTCGGTAGGTGAACAGCAGACCGCGGCTGGCGAAGTACTGCTCGGTTGCAGTCGTGACAGCATCGATGCCGCGGAAACCGGGTCGGTACGTGAGGAGCGGATCGCTGGGGTCGATGACACGTTCGTCGATCAGGTGCTCGTAGCGCGTCGACTGGCCCTCGGCGATGACAGTGACGCCGTTGCCAACCTCCATACTGGCGTCGTGTCCCATCAGCACCTTGCCACGGCCGCGGCCGTTAGACAGCGTAGCGCTGTAAATGAGCGTCAGATTGCGCTCCGGGTACTCGTAGACTACCTGGAAGGTGTCGGGAACATCGCGCCCGTCCTTATAGAAGTACACACCACCCGAAGCTACGGCCGATGCGGGAATCCCGAGGTCGAGGATTTGGTTGACCGCGTCGTACTCGTGCGACAACAAATCCCCGGCCAGTCCGGTACCGTAGTCGAACCAGCAGCGCCAGCGGAAGAAACGCTCGGCCGAGAAGTCGGTTGGGTTTGGCGAAGCGGCTTCGTACTGGGCCCAGTCGATGGTTTGCGGGTTGGCCTCCGGGTGGATGGCGTATACCCAAGCACCGACAGGATCGTTGCGGTTGGTTGTGGTTTCTACCAGCGTAATTGGGCCAAGAATGTTCTTTTCACAGATCTCCTTGGCTTTCATGTGAGCTTCGTTCTGACGATTTTGGTGACCGAGCTGAAAGACGATGCCAGCTTCGCGGATCGCCGCAATAACCTCGTGGGCTTCTTGCTCCGTTCGGGTTAAGCACTTCTCGCAGTAAACATGAATGCCGCGCTCCGCTGCTGCCATGGTGACGCGTGAGTGCCAGTGGTCGGGTGTCGCACAGATAATCAGGTCGACGTTGCCCGAATCCAAAAGCTCCTCGTATGTTCGGTAGCGCTTCGCGAGCTGTTGTTCGCGGTTGCCCGGGCGCGTGCTGTTGGTCGATGCGCTCAAGCCGCGCTCCGCATAGACGTCGAAGAGGTCACATACCGAGGTCAGTTCGAGGTTAAGGTCGTGCTGTCCCATCCACGTATCGAAGGTTTGGTTGCGCGGGTTGCGGCGGGCAGCTTCTGCCTGGCGGTCGGTCCACTCGGTCGGCGCGAAGCCAGCACCTCGCATTACTGCCTGGCCGCGGCCGCCATAGCCGACGACGCCGAGGCGCAACTTCTCGCTCGGCGGGTTCGAAATGGCCTCCGGAATTACGGCCGGCGCGTCCCCGGTGACGCCGAGTTCTTCAAAAATCTTGCGCCGTTTCTCATCGCCGCTCGAAGTCTTGCGCCAGACGCCGTAGGCGAGTGCCCCGAAAACTGGCACTGAAGCGAGAGCGCGAAACAGCTCGCGGCGCCCCCATCCGGGGCGACGACCGAGTTGATCGTCACTCGATGAAGACTCGATAGAGGTGTTTTCCTCGGGGAACTCTTCAGGTGATTTCATCTCGTCGGTTTGATCTTCACTCATTGCTATGCTCCCGGAGTTTTAAACGATCGAGGCCAATAAGGTGGCTCGTGGGGAAGAAGAGCAGTACCAACATGGCTATCATCTCGATCAATACTTTGTTGACGAACAAATAGCTCCCCTCCGCCGGAATGGCACTTTCGAGGCCCAGCAGCGGCGGGTTGGCCAAATAATAGAGAAGAAGAAGCAAGGTGCCGAAGAACGCCGCTAACCGGGTCATGGATCCGAGCAACAAAGCGGCGCCAATGAGTATCAGCCCCCATTTATTGAGAGCATCGACCAGTCCGAGCCGGGCAGGATTGGTTGCCAGACCAACGAACCAGTCAGCGAACGGCCCCTGTGATGCCTGCAGGTAGCCAGCTGAGGTCCAGTAGGGGTTTAAGATCTTGGCAATGCCTTCGTATAGAAGGTGCCATCCGATGAGCATACGCAGAGCCACCAGGCTGGTGAGCTGAAATCTGCTGTAGGTGGTATCAGTCGACCCGTTGCCCATTAGTCTCCCTTTCTGCCCCATAGGCGTATCATTCTGGCTTGCTCCCTGAGGTGGCAATTCCACCCCAGCCGCTCGAGCGAGCCTGTTTTCCTTGACGGTCGATGATTAAACACTCGCAGCCATCAAGTTCGTCGATTAGCCGTTTGCCCTCGTTGGGCCCCAGTACGAAGACGGCGGTCGCTAGCGCGTCGGCCTCCATCGTCGTGGCCGCGGCCACGGTCACGCTCATTGCGTGAGTGGGAGAGCGGCCCGTCTGGCCCTTCACGATATGATGAGCCAACCGATCTCGGTCAAAGTAAACTTCGTAGCTACCCGAGGTCGCCACTCCGCCAGCGGTGATCTGAATCAAGTCAGGAACTATGGAACGTTGCCATGACTCGTTGTCCCATGACGGTACTTTGTCCTCTGGATCACGGACGGCAATCGTCCATGGCAGCTTGTCGCCTCGGTCACCTGCGGCGCGAATATCGCCACCGGCGTTAATCAGAAATCTAGTAGCGCCGTGCCCCGACAATGCGTCGGCCATCGCGTCGACAATGTAGCCCTTGGCGATGCCATCGAGAGTCAGCCCCATTCCGTTGCGTGAAAGACTCACGTTGCGATCGTCAACGCCGACGTACTCGGAGCCCACCAACTCGCGCGCTTCGCTCAATTCGGCGTTGCTCGGCGGGATGCGTGACTCATAGGTTTGCGGATCGCGGAACAAGTCAATGATCGGCTTTACCGTGATGTCGAAGGCGCCGCCGGTGAGCCGGTGATAATCGAGACCGCCACCAACCACCTGGATGAGTTCAGGCGGCGCGCTATCGATGCGGCCGGTGTCATTGAGATAGGCCAGGGCAGAGTTGCCATCGAACCGATTCAGTACGGAGATGACCCTATCCATCTCCTCGAATGCTTCGCCGACTGCAGCCGCGGCCAACATCTCAGACTGGTGCAGGGCAGAGATCGTGACAAAGCTCCCCATCGCTGGCCGGACCTGAGAGATTCTATGGGTGTTGTTGTCGATGCGGACTGATTCGGTCGTAATCGGCCCCGGATCGACGCGTTTGAAGCCCATCTCGAGAAGGCTGGAGAATTTGTCCGGTACGGCTTGATCAGAAGTTAGATACTGAGAGCTAGAATTCATGTCGATCATTAGGTGGGTGCAACCTGGGTCGCGGCGAGATTATCAGGAGTAACCGGTCTCCTCCACGGAGGATCGTGCCCTATCAATGTCGTTGCCGGTATCCACTCCACCTTGTTTGTCGGACGCGGGTGAACTTCGGGATCCGACGGCAATGCTCCATATAACTTGGTTGGAATGCTGCCGATGACCGGATAGGCTGCGCTTTGAACCCTGCCTGCACCAATCGTTTGGCCACTGTGTGATCGCCATAAAAACCAGGAGATAAGGATCTGATGGCCCCGCCGTGCGATCGTCGATGGTTCTTGAAGAACGCGGCTGGAGTGACACTGGGCGCTGGACTTGCTTCGTTCGGTTGTCAGCGTTCCACTGATGTCGGCAACGTTGAGACTAGTGTGGAACCCGAGCCGCTTTTTCGCATCTCGCTCGCCGAATGGTCGTTGCATCGTACGCTAAATACTGGCGAAATGGACCATCTTGACTTCGCCCGTGCCGCCGTTGAGGACTATAGCTGCGAAGGTGTCGAGTACGTCAACACCTTCTTCTTCGACAAGGCACAGGATCGTGGCTACCTGTCTGAGATGATGATTCGCGCTGAAGATCAGGGAATTCCTTCGTTGCTGATCATGTGCGATGGCGAAGGTCGACTCGGTGATCCCGATGGAGCGGCGCGTACCATCGCAGTCGAAAATCACTTTAAATGGCTTGAGGCTGCCGAATATCTCGATTGCCATGCGATCCGCGTGAATGCAGCCAGCGAAGGTGACTTTGAGGAGCAGCAGCGACTTGCTGCCGATGGGTTGCGGCGGCTCTGTGAACGGGGGAGCGAGCATGGTCTTGACGTTATCGTTGAAAACCACGGTGGCCTTTCCAGTAACGGTGCCTGGCTCGCTGGTGTCATTGAGTTGGTCGACCACCCGCGCTGCGGCACGCTCCCTGATTTCGGCAATTTCCGTATCGGTGAAGACGAGTGGTACGACTTCTACACTGGGGTTAGTGAGCTTATGCCCTACGCTAGAGCGGTCTCGGCCAAGTCTCACGACTTCGACAATCAAGGTAACGAAACTCAACTTGACTACGAACGCCTTATGGGCATCGTCCTCGATGCTGGCTACCGCGGCTACGTTGGCATCGAGTACGAGGGTAACGAACTGTCAGAACCCGATGGGATCCTCGCCACTAAGGCTTTGCTGGACCGGGTTCGAGATAACCTCACCACCAATTACGCCTAAGCGGAGCTAACACCACATTGCTAAAAACGCCGCCTGCTTGGCACTTCTGGGGGGTGATTACGTTGCCCAGACTTTGCTGCGTGCAGCTTCGCCCCATTCTTTGGTCTGCACTGTTAGTGATTACTCTGCTTTGCAGTGCCTGTGTGTCAGGTGGTGGTGACGAATTCGTCATGCGGTTGCCGGAAGTGGAGCGAGTTTGGATTGGCTCCGACTACTATGGCAATCGCCTACAAGATTGGCGGTTGGCGAACGCACGGGTTGAGGTTGTCACCGGCGCCTCGACTCACTCAATGCGAACGCTGCAGCTTTTGACCTACGCTCTTTCCGAGGATCCTGGGACATTGGAGTTGAGTGTCCGCACCGGGCCCATTGAACTGGGAGGTTCGCCACACGAAAATACCTGGACGGGATTCTTGATAGGCGCTGGAGGGGACCACGTCGACTATCGCATCAGCGCCATGGTGCACGATTGGCCCGCCCCAGATGGCGGGTTGATCGTAGCCGTCGATGGCACTGGCAAAGTCGTCGTCCGGGACAATTCCACACTCGATAGCCCAAAGTCCGCCCGTGCCAACATCAGCACCGATGTAGATGCGTGGCCGCTTATTATCCCGGAGACGATTGAGTTTACCGATGGGGCGCTCGAAGATTTTGTGTTGCGGCTGGTAGCTGAACCCGAGGACTCGTCCAGCCCGAACACCAATTACCGTTTGACGGTCACCGTCGAAGATGCGATCAGTGGAGTTGATCGCGGGGCCGCCACCTATGACGAAATCCCGGCCGAGTATTTCTCTGGAAACGTGGCGTTGGTGTCGCATAACAGTCGCCACGTAGAGAAAAACTCCGCTTTGGTGAACCGTGAACCACGCCCCTTCGAAGCGAGTACCGTCACTGTGGGGCCTGGTTACTGGTTCCAGAATTGGACCGCGAGGGGATCGAAGCTCATACATCATCCTGATCGTGCCTTCGGGCCGATTATGGGAGCGTTGCACACGCTCAGTGGAGGTGTGCTGAAAATGACCGCGCAGATGCCGCCGCTCGGCGCCGCCGATGTTCGCAGCGGTGAACTTCAGATCGAACGGGAAGGAAACTGGGAGACGGTGTCGACCGGCGAGGTCATTGACCTTAGCTACACGATGCCCTTTCGGGTCGAGGATTGGGACGGGAGCATCGATACGCCCTACCGGATTGTCTACGACCTAAAGGTCGGTGGGTTTCCCTCGAACATGACCGAGACTCACACTTACGAGGGCACGATACGGCAGGAGCCACAGCGCGATGATTTCATCCTGGCATCAATGAACTGCCAACATTTTTCAGCCCGACCAGACCGCGATGCATCAGCACGTGGCTACTGGAATCGAGAGGGCATTTGGTTTCCGCACGCCGAGGTTTCTAAGGCGGTTGCCTACCACGACCCCGATCTACTGTTTTTTGCTGGGGACCAAATCTACGAAGGTGGACTCGCTGGCATTGTTCGCGAGCCCTTCGATGAGGCAGCGCTCGACTATCTCTACCATTGGTATTGGTTCATTTGGTCGTTTCGTGACTTGATGCGCGATATTCCGACGATTGCCACCCCTGACGACCACGACGTTTACCAGGGCAACATCTGGGGAGCCGGGGGGAAGAAGGGTGAGGCTAGTGAAGGCCTCACGGCTCAGGATTCGGGTGGTTACACAATGGATCCGCGTTGGGTGAACGCGGTGCACCGGACACAGACGTCACACCATCCCGATGCCTGGGATCCGACTCCGATCGATCAGGACATCACAGTCTGGTACACGAAGATGGACTATGGCGGAATCAGCATGGCGGTCGTCTCCGATCGCATGTTCAAGTCGGCACCGTCTGTGGATATTGACCAAGGCCAGGTTGTCAACGGATGGTTCCAGAACCCACGATTCGATCCAGCGACGCAGTCGGATGTGCCCCAGGCTGCTTTCCTTGGCGCGCGACAACTCACCTTTCTTGACTACTGGACACAAGACTGGAGCAACGGCATCTGGATGAAAGTTCTATTGTCACAGACGTTGTTCTCGAACCTTGCCACCATACCGGCCGGAGCTACAAGCGGAGCGGTGTTGCCGAATCTGGTCGTCGCTGACCCTGAAGAATACATCGAGGGTGACGAGAAGGCTGCCGATGCTGACTCTGGCGGTTGGCCGCAGTCGGGACGGAACCGAGCGTTGCGGATAATGCGTAAAGCATTCGCCCCTCATGTGACTGGCGACCAGCATCTGGGTAGCACGATCCAGTACGGTATCGACGAGTTTGGTGACGGCCCCTTTGCCTTCGTTGTGCCGTCAGTGGCCAACCTCTGGCCTCGCCGATGGTACCCGCCGGAGGCCGGAGAAAATCGCGAACCCGGGGCGCCCCGCTATGCCGGTGAGCACTTCGATGGCTTTGGCAACCGAATGACGGTGCACGCCGTGGCCAATCCGGTGCAATCAGGGGCCGTGCCCTCGGCGCTTTACGATCGCGTTCCGGGCTACGGGATCATCCGCTTTGACAAGCTTTCGAGGAATATTGTGTTCGAGGCTTGGCCTCGTTGGGTTGACCCCTCAAGTCTCGATGCAAGGCAATTCTATGGTTGGCCGGTGACCTTCAACCAGTTCGACAACTACGGTGGGGAGGTCGGGTATTTGCCAATGCTGGAGATTTTTGGGCTCGAATCGCCTGTTCTACAACTGATCGATGAGCGCACGGATGAGATCATTTACACGGTCCGGGTGCCGTCGTCGACGTTTCGACCCAAGATCTTCGACACTCAGGCGACTTACACGATCATCATCGGCGAGCCTGGCACACCGAGTATGCGCACGTTTACCGGTATGAGGATGGCGACCGGGGACGGAGAAAGAGTCGAGGTGGTTTTTTGAAGCGCCTGGCCACGGTGGTCATGGTCATCTTGGCCGGCGGAATTTTGTGCGTTGCCTGGTACGCAACAGACGAAGGTTGGGCTGAGCGCCTGCGCGGAACCATCACCCAGGCTTCGTCATTTTCGCAGCAGGTGAAGCCGAACATTGTGTTTATCCTCATCGATGATATGGGTTGGCGCGACGTTGGTTTCATGGGCAGCACGTATTACGAAACGCCTGCCATTGACCAACTCGCCGCACAAGGCGTTGTCTTTACGAGCGCCTATGCCAACGCTCCGAATTGCGCACCGACGCGGGCTAGTTTGATGTCCGGGCAGTACACGCCTCGCCACGGTATCTATACGGTTGCGCCCTCGGCGCGTGGTGACACGAGGGACCGGAAGCTGCTGGTCGAGGAGACGGAGACAAGGCTCGATCTAGAAGTGGTCACTATCGCTGAGGCGCTTAAAACAGCTGGGTACGCAACCGCCAGCGTTGGCAAATGGCACCTTGGTGGGCGAGGGTACCTGCCCACTGATCAGGGCTTCGACGTCAATATTGCCGGCAACGCGCGTGGCTCCCCACCTAGCTACTTTTGGCCGTACGAACGCGAGAACAACTTGGGTGCCGTCGTGCACATTCCGGGATTGGACGAGGGTGGGAAGAAAGGCGAATACCTTACTGACAGGCTCACCGATGAGGCTCTGGCATGGATGGAGCAACACGCTGAGACCCCTTTTTTTCTCTATATGACGCACTATGCGGTGCACACGCCGATCCAGGCCAAACCGCAACTGGTCCAGAAGTACCATGGGAAGGCTGTTAGCAACGGACAGCAGGATTCCGACTACGCTGCGATGATCGAGAGCGTCGACGACAGTGTCAGTCGCATCGTGGACAAGCTCGATGAAATTGGTGTTGCCGACAACACTGTTGTGTTCTTTTTTTCCGACAACGGTGGCGTTGGCACGATCACTTCGATGGCGCCGCTACGCGGCATGAAAGGAATGCTTTACGATGGCGGCGTCCGCGAGCCGATGATTGTGCGCTGGCCTGGACACACGGAGCCGGGCAGTAGCGTTGACACACCGGTCATCAGCGTCGACTTCTACCCGACGATCCTTGAGATGGCCGGCGTCGACCATTCCGCGCGGATTGTCGATGGGCTTAGCATCGTACCGTTGCTGAGTGCTGGCGTCCCTGCTCGAAGTGAGCCCGAGCCTTCCGGGCGCGCCGCAGAACTCACTGCTCTTGCTAAGCGGCCTCTCTTCTGGCATTTCCCGGCCTATTTGGAAGGCAACCGCAATACTGACGGGCCGTGGCGCACTACTCCAGTGGGCGCTGTACGGCAGGGTGATTACAAGCTTATTGAGTTCTTCGAGGATGGCAGCCTTGAGCTCTACGACCTTGGTACCGACATCGGGGAAACCAATGATCTTGCCGAGCAGATGCCGGGAAAAGTGCGCGAGTTGCACAACCTGATAATCGGATGGCGGGACGCTGTTGGTGCCTACGTCCCAACGGTGCTGAACCCCGAGTACGATCCCACGGAAAGTAGTGCCCAAACAGCGCGGCTTGAGCCGGACGCCGGGCTGATGTGTCGATGACATCGCCAAAGTGGCTTGGTCCAGCGGTCGTTGTTGCGGGCGTCCTGGGGGCCCTTTGGGCTTGGTGGCTCGAGCGTCCGCCGGAGCCGCTGCCGGTCGATGCACCTGGCGAGGCCTTCTCCGCTGAGCGCGCGCGTATTTTGCTTGAGAAGATCGCGGTGCGGCCCCACATGCCGGGATCTGCCGAACACGCTCGGGTCCGGGAGTTCCTGGTTCGCAAACTGGAGGATTTGGGTTTCGATGTCGAGATTCAAGAAGCAACGGTTGTTCTTCCTCGAGGCCGAGTGATTCGGTCGGCGACCGTCCGCAATATCCTGGCCCGCAAACACGGAACCTCTTCGAGCGGCGGAGTGGCGATCGCGTCGCACTACGACACACGACAACTCGCTCCCGGTGCCGGGGACGATGGCTCCGGCGTGGTAGCGACCTTGGAGGCCGTAAGAGCCCTGTCTAACGGCGAGCCATTGCGCAACGACCTTTATATCGTCATTACCGACGCTGAAGAACTTGGTCTGATAGGTGCCCAAGCTTTCGTCAATGAACACCGGTGGTGGCCGAAGATCTCGATACTGTTGAGTCTGGAGGCGCGCGGTTCTTCTGGCCAGTCGGCGATGATTGAAACGAACGCCGAAAACGGCTGGGTGATGCGCGAGTTTGCACGGGCCGACCCGCATCCCTCGGGCAGTTCGCTTTACTACGAAATTTACCAACGCTTACCCAACGACACCGACTTCAGCATCTACAAGCGTGCTGGCGTCAGTGGTCTGAACTTTGCCATCGCCGAAGGTGCGGATGTATACCATCGGACAACGGATTCGATCGAGAACCTGTCACTGGCCAGCCTACAACACCATGGCGAGCACGCCTTGGCGATGGGTCGTCATTTCGGAAACCTTGATCTTACAGCCGGGACTACAGCCCCAGACGTTGTATTTTTTCGTTTCGCAGGACTGGGGCTGATCGTGTATTCGCTTGGCTGGGTGACACTGTTCTCGGTGTTTGCGTTGATTTTCGCCACACTGGTGGCCTATGAGGGATTCGTTAAACGGCGACTGACTGTCGGAGGTGTAGGCACGGGTCTCATGATGGCCATCGCAGCGGGTGCTTTAGCGGCCGGCCTTGCCGAGCTTATGCTGATGCTCGTTCGTGGAACTCACCACGAACTCGGATCGGTTGTTGGCCGTGCGCTCTACAATGAAGGGTGGTACTTGTTGGCGGTGGTGTGTATCACTGTTGGCTCGGTTGCGACGGCATTCGGCATGTCGCGGCGTTGGTTCGGTGCCGCGAGCCTCGCATCTGGGGCACTCCTGATTCCACTTGCCTTGGCGATAGTGACCGGTTGGTATGCACCGGGTGCCAGCATGCTGTTTGTGTGGCCGGTAGTTTTCGCTATCGGGGCGACCCGCCAGCTGTTGACCCGAGCTGAGGACAAACCGTTCGACGGTGCCGACCTGGCAGTATTCGGGGTTTTGGGAACCCCAGTTGTCCTGATGTTGACTCCACTCGTTTGGGCAATCTACATTGGATTAAACATCTCGGTAGCGCCTGTGATCGCCGTGGCGGTCGCCGTGACGTTGCTTTTACTGATACCTCTGTTCGAACTCGCTACTCAGGCAAACCGATGGTGGCTTGTGTCGGGGGCATTTGGTTTTGCCGTTGCTTTTACTGTGGTTGGAATGATCGACGGGCAGCCTGGACCCGGTCGGCCCATCCCAAACGACTTGCTATACGTACTCGACCGTGAGTCCGGCGAGGCGGCCTGGACCACAATGGAGGCCGAATCAGGGGCCTGGCTGTCGGAATTTGTGGGCGATGAGGCTACAACCGGGGACCTTGGTTCTTTTTTGGCGGGCAACTCGCGTTCATATCGTGTATCTGCGGCTCCGGCGGTTAATGCTCCAAGGGCACAGTCAACGATTGTCGCAGACGTAACTAACGGCGGGGTACGATCGGTGCGTCTAACGGTCTCTTCCATGCTCGGTCCCGAGCAGATGAATATTTCACCGGCCCCCGGAACTCCGGTTTTGCTGCGTGCGGTTAATGGCGTTGTGGTCCAGCGGGATGCCGACGATTGGTTGTTGCAGCATTTCGGCCGCCCCCCCAATGGGACCTTGGTTCTTGATCTGACGACCGAGGACCTGTCAGCTCCGCTTGAGTTGATTCTCGTCGAATTCCTGATGCGACTCCCACCGGTGCCGGGCGTCAACTTAGAACGGCCAGCGGGCGTCGTTGCCCATGGTGGGCGCCTAACGGATGCGTCACTTTTTCGTCAGGTTGTGAGCTTCGAATAGAACAACTTGCTTCCAGTAGCGTATGTATCATCTGGCCAACTGAAGTTCACCTGCCGGTCCGACGATTACAATGTCACCCGCAATGCGCGCTGGAATAACGAACATTGCTGTGCCCACCGGTCCCGACTTAGGTCGGCCGTCTGGGAAGAACTTGCCATCGTGGCAGGCACATCGGTAGTTGTCCTCGGCTTCGTGCCAGGTCAGGTCGCAGAATTCATGTGTGCAGACCATTAACCTTGCCGCAACGGTATCCCCGCTTCGGCTTAGTTCTACCCGTCGGTCCGCATGGAAGATTATTTTGCGACCCTGAGGGAGGTCGTCGATCGGGATCTCTGTGATGGTGTTGGGGTCTATGATTGGCGCGCATGCTGTCCTGCTCATAACCAGTGACCCAACCGCCAATGCTCCGAACGAACGACCAAGGCGTTTAAGGGCTTCTCGACGTCCTGCAGATCGCGGATCAGCGGAAGCCGCTGTACACCGGCGATGTTCATCGCGTGCGGATTCCTTTTTTCGTTCCATCATTACTCCTTAGATTCGATTTGCATCATACTCATCGCGCGACGCTGAGGTTGCCTCGCACTAGAATTATTGACAATGACAAAGGTCGCAGCGGGACGATGAAGATCTTACGAATGAGCGCGCCATGAACTTCAAGAACGTAGCGTATTGGGCCATACTGATCTTCCTTGCCGCCATTTTTCTGATAGGTGGCGTAGACAAGCTCACGGCGGTGGAGTATTGGCAGGCGCGTTTCGTTAGCCAGTGGGGTCTGCCAGCCTGGATGGCGCCGATGATCGGTGCCACCGAGATGCTTGGTGGTTTGATGCTGTTGGTCCCCCGTTTGACCAGGTTGGGGGCCGCAGTCATCGTCATAGTAATGTTCGGTGCCACGGCTACCCAAATTATGGCGAGCGAATGGCCACGCATTACCGTGCCGGTGGTTGTCGGTACGATGGCGGGAATCCTCTTGAAGTGGAGCCTGCTGCGGGCGAAAGTGCCCGGGGTGACCGGTGCAGCAAAGAATTCGCATTGACATAACGGAATCTGGCTGCTTGGTATTGTCCTAGGACCGCAGCGGCACTACAGTTCGTGCCCATGGCCCAGGTGTCTAACAAGGAAACCGTCTACAATTTTATCGGCGGGGAGTGGACTGTCTCGTCGGCGACCGATTCACTCCGAATTGAAAATCCTGCTACTCGGGAAATCCTCGGTCGCGTACCATTGTCGCCCGCTGCTGACGTAGCCGCCGCGGTTGCCGCCGCAAGCCTAGCGTTCCCGGCTTGGCGCGAGACTCCAGCTGTCGAGAGGGCACGAATTCTCTTTCGACTCAAAGAGTTGCTTGAGGAAAACGCCCAGGAGATCTCTCGTAGCCTGACGCTCGAACATGGGAAGAATCTCATAGAGACACGTGGCGAACTTCAGCGCGGCATTGAAAATGTTGAGCACGCGTGTGGCATTCCTGCCTTGATGATGGGGGAGAGCCTTGAAGACATCGCGGCAGGGATCGATTGTGTTACTTACCGGCAACCACTTGGTGTGTTTGCCGCGATCACTCCCTATAACTTTCCGGTAATGATCCCGATGTGGTTCTGGCCATATGCGGTGGCTGCCGGCAACACGTTTATCCTCAAGCCGAGCGAGCAAGACCCATTAACCCACCAGATGATCGTCGATCTTTCCATCGAAGCTGGCCTGCCGCCGGGGGTTCTCAACGTTGTGCATGGGACTCAAGAGACTGCTACCGCGCTGCTTGAGCACCCAGAGATTGTTGGTATCTCGTTCGTTGGCTCCAGCCACGTAGCCCGTCTCGTCTACGCTAAGGCTGCAGCGACTGGCAAGCGCGTGCAGGCGCTTGGTGGGGCCAAAAACCACATGGTGGTGATGCCTGACGCTGATTTCAACATTACCAATGAAGCGCTGATCGGCAGCTTGTTTGGTTCGGCGGGTCAGCGGTGCTTGGCTGGTAGCGCTGTCGTTGGTGTTGGCGATGCGTATGACCAAATGCGGGAGCGATTTCTTGACAGTGCCAACTCTCTAAGGATTGGCTACGGCCTCGACGAGGAGACCGAGATGGGGCCAGTGATCTCAAAACCTCACAAGGAACGCGTCCTTGGTTACATCGATGCCGGCGAGTCCGAGGGTGCCAAGCTTGTTCTCGACGGTCGTGATGTCACCGTTGACAGCTACCCCGAGGGTCATTGGATCGGCCCCACGGTGTTTGAAAACGTGAGCCCCTCGATGAAACTTGGGTCTGAGGAGGTCTTTGGCCCGGTCGCTGGTCTCTCGCGGGTGAAGAACGTCGACGAAGCCGTCGACCTGATCCAACAGGTCGAATACGGTAACGCGACGTCGATTTTCACAAGCAGCGGTAAGGCGGCGCGCGAGTTTCGTTACAAGTCAGGGATCTCGATGATCGGGGTCAACGTTGGGGTAGCGGCGCCAATGGCGTTTTTCCCCTTTGGGGGAGCGCGTGGGTCATTCTACGGTGACCTCAAGGCACAAGGGTCTGACGCGATTTCGTTCTACACCGACCGACGTGTTGTGATCGAACGCTGGTAACGGCAGTTTGGTGCCGATCACGAGTTGAATTGGGAGGCAGGAGAAACATGACCAAATTCACACGGAGCGAGTTCATCGGAATGTCGGCAGCGTTCGCGGCCAGTTTGAGTACGGGATGCGGTACCAGAGGTGGGGGTGGGACGCTAACCGAGGCTGTTGGCGGGAGTGTCGCTGATGAACTCAATCTCGCCGGTACCAGTCACGCTACCGGAGGTCCCGAGCCTGACCTGGTGGTGTTAAACGCGCGTATCTACACGGTCGAACCCGCTCAGCCGACGGCCGAGGCTTTCGCAGTGAAACATGGTCGTTTCAGCGCAATCGGGTCCACTGACGATGTGCGTAATCTTGTAGGCCCGGGCACGGAAGTGATCGATGCCGAAGGTATGACAGTGACGCCAGGTTTCATAGATGCGCACTCGCACCCCGCTGGTGCGGGTCTCAATGAGTTGACGAGTGTCAACGTCAATTTCCGCACTATTGCCGAGATTCAGCAAGCGATGGCAGCTCGTGCTGCCGACACGCCTCCTGGCACTTGGGTCAACGGATTCATGTACGACGATACGAAACTTGAGGATGGGCGCCCGGTTAACCGCTACGACCTGGACGTAGCGGTACCGAACGGTCCGGCCAGCATCCGACACCGCGGGGGCCACACCGGGGTATACAACTCATGGGCACTCGAGGCTGCGGGGATCGACAGTGAAACACCAGACCCCCAGGGTGGTCACATCGTTAAAGACGAAAATGGTTTGCCCACTGGACTTATGCAGGAGCGCACCGGGGGTTTGTTCAGCGGAGTGGGGGAGAGTAGGCCACCGGCTACGGACGAAATGCGTCGTGACGGCGTCGCGATTATTACCCAACAGATGTCCGCCGCGGGGTTGACCTCGTTTCACGATGCCGGTGTTGGTTCAGTTACGGCGTACGACGACGCCTATCGTGAAGGCATGCTGCACTGTCGGGTCTATATGCTTCTGCGCGGGGCTTACTCAAGGATGCGCAACGCAGGCGTGCGTACTGGCTTCGGCGACGAGTGGCTTCGTGTTGGGGCGGTAAAGATGGGTGCCGATGGCTCGGCTTCTGAGCGCACCATGCGAATGAGCACACCGTTCATCGGCCGACCCGACGATTACGGCATCCTGACGATGGACCAGGATGAGATCCACGAGCGTGTCGAGGAAGCACACAGGGCTGGCTTTCAGATTGGCATCCATGCCAATGGCGACGTGACCATCGACATGGTGCTTAACGCCTACGAACGTATGCAGCGCGAATTTCCACGGGCCGATTCACGCCACCGCATCGAGCACTGCTCCTTGGTTAACGACAATCTGCTTGCTCGTATAAAGGCCGTTGGTGCTATCCCGACCCCGTTCTACACCTACGTTCATTACCACGGTAATAAGTGGGTTGAATATGGCGAGGAGAAGATGAAGATGATGTTTGCCCATCGTTCATTCCTCGACTATGACATCCCGGTTGCTGGTGCCTCGGATTTCGTTCCTGGTCCTTATGAGCCAATGATGGCGATTCAGTCGTTGGTGACCCGCAAGGATTTCGCGGGCCGCGTGTGGGGCGAGAATCAGCGCGTTACCGTTGGGGAAGCTATGAAGATCTGCACCATCAACGGTGCACACGCGTCGTTCGAGGAGAATATTAAGGGCTCGATCAAGGCTGGCAAACTGGCTGACTTTGTAGTCCTCGCCAAGGATCCACACGATGTAACTCCCGACACGATCAAGGAGATCCCGGTGTTGCGTACCGTGGTTGGCGGCAGGACGATGCACCTAGCTTGACTTATTGTGCATTACGGCTCTGTTGTTAGACCCTGCTCAAGCTGATCCATTCGCTGGAACTCCGAAGGGAGTTTGGACTGAGGATCCCCATGGCTTTGAAGCTACTTCGTCTTGTCGTCATCGTCGGCACTGCCAGTTTGGGCCTTACTGCGTGTAGGGAAGCACCCGATCGGGTACGCTCCGCATCCGAAACGGCTAATGCGAAGGGAGCATCCGTGACCGAGGATGAATTTGGCAGACTGGCTAACGGAGCAGTAGTCCACGTTTTCAAGCTCACAAACACAAGTGGCATTGAGATCAGGGTGCTTGACTACGGTGGCATCGTTTTATCGATTATGGCTCCCGACCGGAATGGCGACTTTGGCGACATCGTTCTTGGCTACGATGATCTTTCGGGTTATTTGGAAGAAACGCCTTACTTCGGTGCCATCGTTGGTCGCTACGCTAACCGCATTGCTGATGGCCGCTTCATTCTGGACGAGGTCGAGTACGAACTGGCCACCAACGATGATCCGAACCACCTACATGGTGGAGTCGTTGGCTACGACAAGGTGCTTTGGACCGGTACCGTGATCGAGGGAAGCAAAGGTGCGGGAGTAACTTTTTCCTACGTGAGTCCCGATGGTGAGGAGGGATATCCGGGGACTGTGAGCGTCGAGTTCGACTACTTCCTGAACAACGAAGACGAACTTGTCATCGACTACCGTGCAATCAGCGATGCCCCGACACCCGTGAATTTGACCCACCACTCATACTTCAATCTTTCTACTTCGGGCGACATCCTTGGTCATGAGTTAATGATCAACGCTCACCGCTTTACCCCGATCGACTCTACGGGGATACCAACCGGTGAACTGGTAGCGGTTGCCGGTACCCCTTTCGATTTCACTGAGCCAGCCGCGATCGGCGCGCGCATCGATCGCGAAGATGAACAGCTCATCAATGGCATTGGTTATGACCACAACTTTGTGCTCGCACGGGATGACCAAAGTGTCTCGGCGAGCGTTACCGGCGCCATGGTGACGATGGTTGCGGCGGCGCGAGTCGTTGAGCCTATCAGTGGGCGCGTTCTCGAGGTGGAAACCACAGAGCCTGGTCTGCAGTTTTACTCTGGCAACTTTCTGGATGGCTCCATTACTGGAAAGAGAGGAGTCGTCTACGAACATCGTTCTGGGTTTTGCCTTGAGGCGCAGCATTTCCCCGATTCACCCAACCAGCCAGGGTTCCCCTCAACAATTCTGCGGCCGGACGAGCAGTATCGGTCCCAGACGATCTATCGTTTCGGTGTTGATCGGTGAGCCAGACGCGTCATGGCATACAGCGAGCTAATGCCGGACAGGAAAACACGCCGAAATTTCCTGAAGGAGTGACTTGATCAGTTGGCTGGATTGGGCAGTCATCGCTGCCTACTTTGGGGCACTCGCGTGGCTCTCATGGAGCGTCATCCGGAAAAACGAGGACACTGCTACCGATTATTTCCTTGCCGGACGAAACCTCAGTTGGTGGATCGTTGGCTCCTCAATCTTTGCGTCCAACATTGGGTCTGAGCATCTAGTGGGGCTGGCAGGTTCAGGTGCCACCGACGGGGTGGCTATGGCGCACTACGAGTTGCACGCTTGGTGCTTGCTGGTATTGGGCTGGGTACTAGTGCCGTTTTACATGCGCTCAAAGGTTTTTACGATGCCAGAATTTCTCGAGCGTCGCTTCAGCCCGATGAACCGCTGGGTGTTGTCGATTATCTCACTGGTTGCCTACGTACTCACCAAGATCGCGGTGGCGATTTTCGCGGCCGGCATCGTGTTTTCGGTTCTTCTTCCAGACATACGCATCGGACCGCTCGACAGTTTCTGGATAGGGTCGATCCTGATGATCGTGCTAACCGGGCTATACACAATCCTTGGCGGACTGCGTGCCGTAGCCTATACGGAAGCACTTCAGACGCTTGTTTTAGTAACTGGCTCGGTGTTGGTTACGTTCTTCGGTTTACGAGCGCTGGGAGGCTGGGGTGAGCTGCGCTTAATAGCTGGCTCTGAGATGTTTAACCTCTGGAAGCCACTGGTGCCTGAGGGGGTCATTGGTACTTGGGCGCCTGTGCGGGAACTTAATGCCGTCGGCGATGTTGTGCGCGAGGCTTGGTATTTCAACACCAATTACCCTTGGTTGCCCATGCTGTTTTGTGCACCGATCATCGGCCTCTGGTACTGGTGCACCGACCAGTACATTGTTCAGCGTGCTCTAGGTGCGCCGAGCGAGCGCGAGGCTCGGCGCGGCGCTATTTTCGCGGCTGTTCTCAAACTTCTTCCAGTATTCATATTCATCATTCCCGGGCTGATTTGCTTCGCTCTAGCTTCAAGCGGCAGGGTTCCTGAGATCCAGCAGGTGCTACTGAATGCCAACGGCGAAATAATTAGAGACGAGGCACAAAAGGCCTTCCCTCTGCTAGTGGCAACGGTACTTCCGGCCGGAGTGCGTGGGCTCGTTGTGGCCGGATTGCTGGCCGCCCTGATGAGCTCGCTCGCTGGTGTGTTCAATGCTTCGGCGACTCTGTTCACAATGGATTTCTACAGCAAGCTACATCCAGATGTTTCGCAGCATCGGCTAGTCTGGATTGGACGGGTCGCGACCTCCGTGATGGTGCTTATCGGTCTGGCGTGGATCCCAGTCATTCAAGGTGGGCGTGGCCTATACGATTACCTGCAGGGGGTACAGGCATACCTTGGTGCACCGATTGCAGTTGTATTTTTCCTTGGCGTGTTCTTCAAGAGGCTCAACGCTCAAGGAGCCCTTGCGACGTTGATCGCTGGCTTCTTGCTGGGCATCTTCCGCCTCGCCGTCGACACGCCCGTAAAGCTTGGCCTTAATGGCTACGAGAACGGCTACGTTTACGGCTCGTTTTTATGGGTGATCAACAACATGTTTTTTCAGTACTACAGCCTGTTGATCTTCTGTGTGTCCGTCGCCGTGATGGTCGGTGTCAGCTATGCCACGCGCGAACCTGATTACGCGTCGATCAGTGGGCTCACCTATGGCACGATGACAGTCGAGGATCGCGTTGATTCACGCAGCAGCTGGGGTGTGCGTGATGTGTTTGCCTCGGCGATGATTCTGGTGGCAATTGTCGCGTCGTATATGTACTTCTCTGGGTAAGGACGGGAACCGATCTAAATGTGGATCACAAGATCCTGCGGCAGGTTGGAAGCTGACCAGCTTATTGTCGTTGTGCTGGCTTGAAGTTCGTGCCGTGGTAGATGTCAGCGGGGATTCGGTGCCCCGGATAGACGTGCTCGAAGATGGCGAACAGATGAGGATCGTACGCTTCCAGATCGTCGGGTGACCACAGCCGCGTGTCACCGTCGTACCACTCGTAATTCGACCAGAACCACCACTGGGAACCTTCGGCCCAGTACTCGGCGACGGTGTTTTCGGCATAGTGGCCCTTGAAGCGGTCATTTACCTTGGCGTCGTCATAGGCGCCCTCGATCTCCTCGTAGAGCTTCGGATCGGCCGTACGGAGGGCGGTCATGATGCCGTGGCTGAACTCGTGTACGAGGATATGCTCGCCGTAGTAGCGCGTGCCGGGGTAACCGAGGATATTCTCTTCCGCTGCGGTGGTGTAACGGCCGCCCATGCCCCGCGCCCGCTGGTTCCAATACTCCCGATCCGTCATGCTGGCGATGCCACCGTGCTGGTAGTAACGTTCGCGCTCACGTGGCGTCAGCCGCCGGTCGTCGATCTTCGGCTTCTTCCAATCGCTGTATTCCGGTAGATCGGTCTGCATCTCCGCTTGTGCCATGATGCCGACGCGGAATCCGCCTGCCACCATTTCGGAGCGGACATCTAGCCGCATCGAGGTCATGTACAGAACAATATTGCGCGCCGCCAGTAGCGCCTCGTCGGGAACCTTTTCCGAGGAGATGATCGGGATGCCGTCGGCGTTGGTGTGTTTCTTGTAGAACGGGTCGAGCCCGAGGACAGCAGGCGGCGTTCCGACAGGAGCGTCTTCGTAGGTCAGGACAAACGCACCCTGTTTATCAGCGTTTGCCGATTGGGCGATGACCTCCGAGTCGAGTCCCGAGAATAACGGGGACAGTGAGGCTGCGACGAAAGCAAGCATGCAAGGAAGCAATGTCTTTCTTCGAGGCATCGGCGCGGATGTTAGCCAGCGTCTGCGAAGCTGTCAAAGTTGTGGCTCAGTGACATCAAGCGCCTACGGGTTTAGGCTTGCGCCGGGGTTTCGAAGAGCGGAAGTGAAGACACTAAACTACTCGAGGCGAAAGTTCCTCAAAAGGCTCCTGACAAAAGCGCGGAATGGAAGGGAAACACAGCATGAAGACTGAACCGCTGATTGGGGCACGCGAGTACTTTCCCGATATTGGGGCAATTGCGTACGAGGGTCCCGAGTCTGATAACCCGCTGGCATTCAAATACTACGATGCCGAAAAGGAAATCGGGGGCAAGACGCTGCGCGACCATCTGCGCTTTTCGGTCGCATACTGGCATTCTTTCTGTGGAACTGGAGCTGACCCATTTGGGGTTGGGACGCGGGAGATGCCGTGGTTGTCAGACGATCCTATGAGGATGGCTGCAGACCGACTCGACGCTGCCTTTGAGTTCATGACCAAGCTGGATGTGCCTTATTATTGCTTTCACGACCGCGATCTGGCGCCCGAGGGGAAAACGGTTGCGGAATCAGAAGCAAACCTAATCCAGCTTGTCGAGGCGGCAGCTGCAAAACAGGATGCGTCGGGCGTAAAACTTCTCTGGGGCACAGCCAACCTGTTTTCCCACCCGCGCTATATGAACGGTGCCGCCACCAACCCTGACTTTGGGGTCGTGCCCCACGCTGCTGCCCAGGTAAAAGGAGCGCTAGATGCGACGATCGCTCTGTCCGGAGAGAATTATGTGTTTTGGGGTGGCCGAGAAGGCTACTTCTCGTTACTTAACACCAACATGAAGCGTGAACTCGCCCACTTAGCGACGTTTCTGAAAAAGGCACGTGACTACGGCCGAGCCAAGGGTTTCGATGGCACTTTTCTGATCGAGCCAAAACCGATGGAACCCACTAAGCACCAGTATGATTTCGACGTCGCGGCGGTAATTGCGTTCATGCAGCAGCATGATCTTGTCGCCGATTTCAAAATCAACATCGAGAACAACCACGCTACGCTGGCGCGCCATACTTTTTCGCATGAAATACAGACGGCTATCGACGCTGGGTTCTTCGGCAGCCTCGATGTAAACCAGGGTGATCCTCACAGCGGTTGGGACACCGACGAATTTCTCCACAACCTCTATGATGCGGTTGAGATCATGCTGGTCTTGTTACGCGCGGGTGGAATTGGCCACGGTGGACTTAACTTCGATGCCAAGTTGCGTCGTAGCTCTACCGATTCCGAGGATCTATTTATCGGACACATCAGTTCGATGGACACGCTGGCGCGTGGGCTTATTATTGCTTTTGAGATGCTCGAGAGCTCGGATTTAGAGGAGCGTCTTTCGGAACGCTATGCCAGCTATGATGATGGCCCCGGTGCTCAGTTTGAGAGGGGTGAGCTTAGCCTGGGCGAGTTGGCTAGGCTTGCCGACAAGCTCGGTGAGCCGGAGCGGCGTAGCGGTAAGCAGGAGCTTTTCGAGAGCATGATCAATCGCTACATCCGCTGATTGCCAAGGGCTCCAGCTTAGCGTAGCGGCGCCTGAGGCGAGTGTAGGTTTTAACGCTCGACTGCTTCGGCATGATGGGGGATTCGGCTACAGGGACAGCGATCCCGTCAACTACCTTTTCCCAAGACAGCCCGCTTCCGTTTGCTGTGGCCTCGGCGTGATAGGCACGCAAAGCGGCCCCGAGACAGGCAGAATTGGTCACCTTGAAGCGTCGGACCTTGGCTTCAAAAACATCAGCCATGACTTGAAGGATGTCAGTGTTGACTGCTGCCCCGCCTGTGGCGTGAATAACGTCGACCTCGACCCCCATCCAACGTGAGTGGTTAGCAAGTGCCATCATTTGTGCCTCCACGACGGCGCGGACATTCCGGGCCTTGTCCCCTGCGGCAAGATCGACGCGGCGGACACCGGGTGTGCGGACATCGGGCGTGATCTCGGCTTCGAACCACGGGAACATGATGGAGCCATTGTTTCCCGGTGGCGTCGCCCGAAGCATCTCAGAAAAGCCCTTCCAATCAAGGCTATGCTCGTTGCGGACCTGTTCCCGCGCTAGCGAGCCGTTCAGAAAACAGGTGAGCCCCATGTAATCGCCGGTCGGTGAGCCAAACACGTGGCCGGTTCCCGTTCGGTCGACGCGCGGCTCCCGCATCAGCCCGAAAAGCGTGTCGCTGGTCCCGAGAGAAACCGCGATCTGCCCTTCCCGGATCAACCCGGTGCCGACGAGACTGCAGGGATTGTCGCCCGACCATGCAACCACCTTCGCTGGTGGGAACCCAAAACGATGTTGCCAATATGGTGCGAGCGTGCCGACGATGGTCGACGACGGTACGATCGGTGGGAGCTTTGCGGCGAGCTTTGGGGCTGTGGCTTCGAGCATTTCCAAGGACCAGTCTCGGGTGCGCAAATCCATGAGGTTCATTCCCGAGGCATCGCCAGGATCGAGCGGCGCGTGTGCCCCAGCAAGCAGGGAGGCCATGAACGAGCTGACCATGTGCACCCGGTCAGTCGCCTCCCAGCCCTCAGGATCGTGCTTATAGAATTTGCGGATTTGTGGCCCCGTAAAACGCTCAAAGGCCCGCGAGCCAGTGAGCTGTGCCAGTTGACCAGCGTCGCCGATCGCGCCGGTGATTTCTCGACACTCCTCGGTGGTGCTTGAGTCCATCCAAATCGGCGATACTTGACGTGAGAGAACGCTTTCTTTCGGTGTCTCCTTGTTGCCACTCGTTGTTACCCCTAGTTGCTCTACCAAAGGGCAAGATGGAACGAGTCTCGCAATAACTTCCGTGGCGCGGGGGCCCAGGTACACACTTCCATGTTGTTGAGCTGATCCAGCAATGGCAGCGAGTTGCGAGAGATCTAAGCTGCTTGCCGCAATTGCTTCGAACATCTGGTCTAACGCTTCGGCCCACATCAGTGGAGACGACACCGCCACCGATGGGTCTTCGCTCGGCAGAACACCATGGCGGGTCCCGTATAGTGGCAAGTTTTCATCGAACGAGATCGAATGTTCAAAAACCAAGGATTTGCGAGGGGGTTCATCGCTGCGACCATGCCCATCGTGCTCAACCTCAAGCACGAGTGCCGTTAGGCTTTGAGTACTCGAATCAAGCCCTAGGTATAACGCCATATCTAAATCCCTGATGTGTTCAACTGGTTGTTTTCTAGGAAACCTTAGCTCAAACGCCAGGAAGGAAGCGGAGCCTACAAGTGTGCTCCAAGTAACCAAGTCATTGGGCTACCACACCTAGAAAGTGGCATACCCACTCGTTACCGGGACGCGTTACTCTTTTCGAAGAGGCCAACCCGGCTTCAGGAGAGCTCCTGATGGACACAATGCAGAGCGCCGAGACGTCCCTGGGCACGCCCGTTTTTCGTGCCCGTGGCCTCACCAAGGTTTACGACATGGGTGAGATTCATGTCCACGCATTGCGAGGTGTCGACCTGGAGCTGTATCACTCCGAGCTTATGGTTTTACTGGGCCCATCAGGTAGTGGCAAATCGACACTAGTCAATATTTTGGGTGGTCTTGACACTGCCACCAGCGGAGAGGTCTTTTACGGTGACACCGAGCTAACCGCCGCCGATGACCGGGCGCTGACTAAGTATCGTCGTCGCCACGTTGGGTTCATTTTTCAGTTTTACAATCTAATCTCAAGCTTGACCGCACGCGAAAACGTTGCCGTGGTTACTGAGATCGCCGAGGCTCCGATGGACCCTGCCGAGGCGCTCGAACTAGTCGGATTGAAAGAGCGCCTCGACCATTTCCCGGCCCAGATGTCTGGTGGCGAACAGCAACGCGTCGCCATCGCCCGAGCCATCGCCAAGCGGCCCCAGGTAATGTTATGCGACGAGCCGACGGGAGCGCTTGATTCCGCCACTGGTGTTGTTGTGCTTGAAGCTCTGGAGCGCATTAACAGAGAGATCGGTACGACGACGGTGATCATTACCCATAACGCTGTGGTTGCCGGGATGGCCGACCGCGTTTTGCACCTGACCGACGGGACGATTTCTCAGGTCGAGATCAACAAAATGAAGATGTCCCCGGAAGAGATGCACTGGTGATCCGATGAAGATGCTGGACAAGAAGATGTTCCGCGAGCTCTGGCAAATGAAAAGCCAAGTTCTTGCCATCGCAATAGTCATCGCAAGCGGTGTCGGCAGCTTCGTTATGTCACTAAGCACCCTCGAATCCTTGCAAACGACCCGTGCCACCTTCTACCAGGAGTACAACTTCGCTGAAGTGTTTGCGACTTTGAAGCGAGCCCCGGAAAACGTGAAGGAACGAATCGCTGGTATTCCTGGCGTTGAACTGGTCGAGACACGAGTCGCCGCTAATGTTGTGCTCGATATCCCCGACTTTGCCGACGCGGTAAGGGGATTGTTGATTTCGATCGACGAGCCCTATGGCTCCCTGCTCAACAAAACCTATTTGCGCAGCGGCCGCATGATTGTGCCAGGGCGAGCCGACGAGGCTTTGGTTTCAGAGGCGTTTGCCGAAGCTCATGGCTTTGAGCCTGGCGCTGAGATTGCCGCGATTATCAATGGCCGCCGCCAGGAACTGACCATCGTCGGTGTGGTTCTTTCCCCAGAATATATTTACATGATCGCGCCTGGCGGCGTTTTCCCGGACTTCGAGCGCTATGGGGTTCTGTGGATGAACCGCGAACCGCTTGCATCCGCTTACGATATGGACGGCGCTTTCAACGATGTCACGTTGACCTTGTCGCCAGGTGCCAGTGAAGAAGCGGTTATCGAATTACTCGACCAAGTCATTGAGCCTTATGGTGGCTTTGGGGCAATTGGTCGGGACACTCAGATTTCACATCGATTTCTATCAGAGGAATTTCGATCGCTGCGTATCATGGCAAGAATTTTCCCCATTATTTTTCTCGGTGTTGCTTCCTTTCTTCTAAACATCGTAATTACTCGTCTCGTTCGGGCACAGCGGGAGCAAGTGGCTACCCTCAAGGCCTTCGGTTATAGCAACCTCGGTGTGTTGTGGCATTTCACGAAGCTGACTACTGTCATCGTGATCTTGGGAGTCGTTGCTGGCCTCGGCCTGGGGGCACAGCTCGCTCGGTCAATGGCCGAGATGTACATGGAGATCTACAAATTTCCTTACCTGGAGTTCACTGTCTCACTACCGGTAGTGGTCGGAGCTGCTGTCATCAGCCTTACGGCAGCCCTTCTTGGTGCCGCCTACTCGGTTTTCCAAGCGGTTAGCCAACCGCCTGCCGAGGCAATGAGGCCCGAGGCGCCAGCCATCTATCGTGAGGCTACCGTCGAACGGCTAGGCCTAAAACGGTTTTTGACACAGCCGACGCGAATGATCCTGCGTCATATCGAGCGCCAGCCAGTTAAGTCAATGATGACGATTATTGGAATCGCGTTCTCGGTAGCGATCCTGATGGTCGGTATGTTCTTTTCCGACGCTATCTACCGGATGGTCCAGGTTCAGTTCGGCTTCGCACAACGCGAGGATCTTGCGGTCATCTTCGTCGAACCGACTTCGTACCGTGCCTACTACGAGTTGCTGAACCTCGAAGGTGTCGAATATGGCGACCCGTTTCGGTTCGTGCCCGTTGACCTCAAGAAAGATCATCGAAGTTTTCGTACTGCCATCCAGGGTATCGAGCCTGGAAGCGAGCTTGTGCGATTGATTGACACGTCTCTGCAGCCGGTTCCGCTCCCCCGGGAAGGCTTGGTTCTGACTCGGTACCTGGCCGATGTTCTTGGGGTACAGGCTGGCGAGATGATCACGGTGAAGGTGCTTAGGGGCCGCCGACCAGTCCGTGAGGTTCCCCTTACTGCGTTGGTGAGCGAATATATTGGTGTATCGGCGTATATGGATCGATCCGCACTGAATCGCTTGATGGGTGAAGGCGATCTAATCTCTGGGGTCTACCTCGCCACCGATGAAGCCCATCTAGAGGATATCTACTTGAAGCTCGAAGAAATCCCACGTGTTGCAGGATCGGTGAATGTTGATAACTCGATCGAGAGCTTCTTCGCCACGATGGGGAACCAGTTGCTGACCTGGTCGATCATCATGACCATGCTTGCCGGCTCGATTGCTATCGGCGTGGTGTACAACAGTGCCCGTATCGCCCTCGCGGAACGTAGCCGAGAGTTGGCCAGTCTGCGCGTGCTTGGCTTTCGTCGCGGCGAGGTTTCCTACATCCTTTTGGGGGAGATCGCGGTGTTGACACTTGTGGCTATTCCGGTTGGCTTCATCTTTGGGCGTGGCCTGTGTGCATACATGGCCAGTGCGTTTCAAAGCGACTTGATACGCATTCCGACCATCATTGATCCAAGCACGTACAGTTATTCAGCTGGCGTCGTGTTGGTCTCTTCCGTCATCTCGGGACTCATCGTCCGGCGCCGAATCGACCATCTCGATCTTGTCGCCGTATTGAAGACAAGGGAGTAATTCGTGAGTTGGCTTCGAAAACTCAGCTGGCTGGCCGTTGCCATCGTTGTGGTTACGGCTATTGCGATGGGATTTCTGCCCAGCCCCGTTCTTATCGACACGGCTTCGGTTGATCGCGGGACCTTTGAGGTGACAGTTCGGGAAGAGGGCAAGACTCGTGTTGTTGAGCGTTACGTTGTTTCGGCGCCAGTGGCGGCCTATGCTCGCCGCCTAGGGTTCGATGTCGGTGATGAGATTCAGGAAGGCGAGGTGTTGCTGTACCTTGAGCCTCTGCGTTCCCAAGTTCTCGACTCGCGTACCCGAGCTCAAGCGGAAGCGCGCGTAGCTGTGGCACAGGCGGCTTTGCTTGTTTCGGAGCAGGAAGTTAGCGCGGCTGAAGCCGATGCGCTGTATGCGCAAGCTGATGTTGCGCGGGTGCGACAGCTGTTCGAGCGGGGTGCAATATCGCAAACGTCTTTGGATCTTGCGGAAACTGCTGCACGCCGCACGACGGCTCGGCTTGAGTCAGCACACCGCGCGGTTGACGTTGCAAGTTATGACATTGAAGCGGCCCAAACCGCCCTCCGTTACTCTGAGACGGCCGGTGCCGGTGACGAGACCGTACCGGTTCAATCGCCGGTTGCCGGTAGAGTGTTGCGTTTGTTGCACGAAAGTGAGGGGGTGGTTGTTGCTGGCCAGCCACTGGTCGAGGTTGGTGACCCCGATCTATTGGAGGTCGAAGTTGAAGTTCTCTCAGCAGATGCCGTAAAGATTGCTCCTGGGACGAACGTACGATTCGAGCGTTGGGGTGGTGAGGGCGCACTTGATGGTGTCGTTTCGGTTGTAGAACCGGTTGGGTTCACCAAGATCTCTGCGCTAGGTGTCGAAGAACAACGAGTGTTGACCGTTATTGACATCGTTTCGCCAACGGAAAAGTGGAAGAGACTCGGCGATCAATATCGCGTCGACGCTGTTTTCATCGTTTGGAGCGGAAACGATGTCCTTAGCATTCCTTCAAGTGCCACATTCCGTCACGGGGAAGGCTGGGCCGCGTTCGTGGTCGTAGATGGTGTTGCCTACCTACGTGAGATCGAGATCGGCCAGCGTAGTGGTTTGCGGGCCGAGGTCCGCTCGGGGCTGAGCGCCGGGGAGACCGTAGTTGTCCACCCCGATGACTCGATCTCAGACGGTACTGCGGTCGAGACGATTAATTAAGTAAGCGGCGTACCTACAAGGTCCCCGTTGGAACCTGCCGTTTGGCTCGTTATGATGCGAGCCATCAGATCTTCAACTTTCCCCCATGGAGGGTTTCATGCATCCCGTGCGAGCCATTCTCTTTTCCTTAGTCCTCGTTGTTATCTCGGCGTTACCCGTCCTGGCGCAATCCAGTGGGTTCGGCCTCACCGTCGTCGTCGATGGCGATGACTTGATCATTGGTGAGCCCAACAACAGTTTTCGGCAAGGCACGGTCTATGTGTATCGAAAAAGTGGTGACACTTGGGCGGAGGTAACGCGATTACAAGCGGAGGAATCCGAGCGGGCCGATGGTTTTGGCGCCGTGCTTGCGTTGGATGGGGACACACTTTTCGTAGCTCAGCGGGGGGGAATGTTGCACGCCTTCGAGCGTGACGGGGCGAATTGGCGTTCCTCTGGGACTCTCAGCGTAGATGGACTTACTGGCCCTGACCCCGGTTGTGGTCAGCAGTATGGCTACTGCGGCACTGATTTCGGTATCGCGATAGCTATAGAAGGTGACTGGATGATGGTTGGCAAGCCGGGCCGGGCTGCGAGTGCCGGTGGTCGTGGGGGTCGTGGTACACCACAACCAGCCGAGCCTGGAGCGGTCTATATCTTCCGGCGCGGCGGTTCTGGAAGATGGACTCTACAGGGCAGCCTAGAGCCCACCGATGGGATCGTTGCAGGGGACAGCTTTGGAAGGTCTATTGCTTTTTCTGACGGCCGCGTTTTCGTTGGTGCGCCAACTCGTGCGGCGGACGTTGTGGCTCAGCCCCAGGGCGGTGGTCGTCGTCGTGGGCGGGGACCGTCGCCAGTTCCAGAGGATACGACGCCCGTACCCGAGGTCGGCCGTGTCTTCCAGTTTCGCTATGAGAACGGCAACTGGCGCGAGACAGCTTCGCTTGGATCTGAGAACGAGCGCGCCGCTAACTTCGGCGCCGCCATTTCTCTTGAGGGCAACACTGCTGTAATCGGTGCCCCCGGAAGTGGCGACGGTCATGGCGCTGCTTATGTTTATAAGTACGATGAGGAGAATGGTGTTTGGGAGGAGCATTCGCGGCTAGCTGCCTTTAGCGGCATTCGTGGTGACCGCTTTGGCACGGCGGTTGCGGTCGATGGCAAAGACGTTTGGGTCGGTTCACCGGCTCCGCGGGGTACCGATACCGGCATGGTCTATCTGTACCGTGATGAAGGTGGGGAACTACTTGGCGCCCCACGGCGCATATTCTTGAAAGAAACTGTGACTCGCGATGCATTCGGCGACCGCATCGCCTCTAGCGGCGGTATTGCGGCCGTATCGGCCACCGGAATGGACCATCAGGCCGGAGCCGTTTATGTGTATGAGCGCAACACAAACGGTGAATGGGAGGATCGCGGCGAACTGGTCAGTGAGCCGGATGCACTGCCAGCTTTGCTCGGCGAGGTGCGTGAGTGCACCAATGGCAAGATTGGTCCGTTTGATTGCGATGGCATCGACTTGCTCGCCTTCATCCCGGGGTCGATGCTCAAAGCAGAAGGCGATTCGCGAGGCGTGCGCACGAATGATAACTGGGGCTGGACTGACCCAGTGACTGGTCGCGAGTATGCGCTCATCGGCCGTAATGATGGGACTTCATTCTTCGATATCACTGACCCTCTCAATCCCTTACTGGTGGGTGATTTAGCTAAGACCCAGAACACGCCGCCTTCACAGCTTTGGCGAGATATCAAGTTTTACAACGAGCATGCTTTCATCGTCGCCGATGGCGCTGGAGCCCATGGAATGCAGGTCTTCGACATGTCGAAACTGCGCGACGTGCCGAATATGCCCATGGTGTTTCAACCTGATAGCCACTACGACCTCGTAGAAAGCGTCCACAACATCGCCATCAATACCGAGACTGGTTTTGCTTACCTGGTCGGTGCTAACGGGCGTGAGAGTTGTGGCGGGGGGCTGCACATGATTGATATTCGCGACCCGCTCAATCCGAAATTTGCGGGATGTTTTCGGGATGAGCGCGGGACCCACGATGTGCAGTGCGCCGTGTACCGAGGTCCAGACGAACGGTACGAGGGCCGCGAGATTTGCCTAAAGGCAAATGGTGGCTTTTTGTCAGTTTCCGACGTTACCGACAAGGAAAGCCCTGTATTACTAGGCCGTGGTACCTACCCCAATCCTGCTTATTTGCACCAGGGTTGGCTGACTGACGACCATGCCTATTTCATCATGAACGACGAGTCAGACGTGATCCGTGGCAATGCTGAAACAACGCGCACCACGATCTGGGATCTGAGTGATCTTGAAGACCCACTATTGACAACCATGTTCATGGGCTCGTTGCCTGCCAGCGCCCACAACCTGTATGTCAAGGGCGATTTTGTCTACCAGGCGAATTATCGCTACGGTTTGCACATTCTCGACATCTCGGATCCTGAGAATCCGGTTGAGGCGGGAATGTTCGATACAGCGCCGTATTTAGAGGGACCTGGTTTTTCCGGAGCTTGGAGCAACTACCCGTTCTTTGAATCTGGAACGATTATTGTTACAAGCTTGATGGAAGGTGCATTCCTGTTGCGCAAGCAAGATTAAGCCATCCTTTGTGGTTGCACTCGCTTGGTCGATGGCTCTCATGCTTGGGACGTTGATTGACGTTTTTGTTAGCTTTGACCCTTACAAACTGGTGCCTTTGATTGCTAGAAGGCTTGGCGGTCTATCACTTGCGCACTCGCAGCACGAACACGCCCTCGCGCCCGCTCGCGACTACCACCACCCCAGATTCGAAGAACGGGTAGTTGCTCCACGAACCGATCGACCCGCTGATGATATCGCCCATTCCAAAGTCGCTTCCCCACGGTACGGTGTCGAAGTATCCGAGCGCCGTCGGTTTCTCAGGATCCGAGATGTCGACCACCCGTAGACCACTACGGTAGTTAGACTGATACATCACGTCGCCTACGATATAGAGATTGTGGTCGGTGGCCTCGCTGTCGGTCTCGTAGGTTCCAACTAAGATCGGATCGTCGAGTTCCTGAACATCAAATATCAGTGTGCGGGTACCAGGCACCAAACCAGAGAATTCGTCGAGTTCGTCGTTTAAGTAGAAATAGCGTTGATCGGGGGTCAGCCATCCTTGATGTGAGTAGGCTATGTTTGGGTACTCGCCACGCGCGATCGCAACGGGGTTGCGCTTGTCAGTGGTATCGGCGATTGACAACGCCGAAGCTCCATTGGACGTGAAGCAGATCTCGTGCCCGGTATAGCGTTCGTCTGGGCCCGCGTAAGTGACGCATTGAGCATCGTGGGTGCCGCCAGTACCTGCCATTCCAGTGCTGATGTCAGTAAAGCAGCCGGCAAAGGCGGGATTTCGGGGGTCCTCGATGTTAATCATGTGCAAGCGGCCGCCACAGCTCTCACGGCCGCCAGCCCCCACGATGAAAGCGAAGTCAGAACCCGGATTCACGACCATGTTGTGGGCACTGTCGACACCGCGATAGGTGGTGTCGGCCGTAAAGGTCAACGGCTCGCCCGAGAACTCTCGCAGCCGGGTCATATCGAACACCTGCATGCCGTGCTGTCCGGCGCTGTCTGAAACGATGAACGCAAAGTCCTTATCGACCTTAACGTCACGCCACAGCGAGGTGTTAGCTTCGTCTGTCTTGGGCAACTTGCCAACCCATACTGGGTGGCTTGGATCGGTGACATCAATGAAAGTGGTTCCGTCACGCATACCAACGACGACGTAGTCTCGGTTGGTATCGGGGTCGGTCCAGCCCCATATGTCGTTCACACCGACGCCGCGGCTGCCGCCGATCATGTGGGTTGGCAGGAAGGAGACCATGTCAACGTTGTCACACAGGAACGGACCGGCCTTGCCGTCGACGCAGGGGATGCCTTCACCGACAACAGGATCAAGGCCGCTTGTCTCCGACAGAACTTCCGTGCGGTTCCAGCCAATGTGGTCGCGTTCCATGATTACCGCAGTGCCGGCACCGTAGTCGTTGCCGGGAACACCGGCGACAAGCACGTCAGCTTTTGCGGCAACCGCAGCGGAAAGAATCGAGAACTGTCCAAGGTTGGCGGCGCCGAGCTTGGTCGCTGAATCCCAGCTGTTGAGACTGCTACGAGTTAAGTGGTAGACGCGGCCTAGGCGCCCCTCAGAGCCGGGGGCACCGATGAAAGCCTCGTTTTCGCTAAACGCGATCGACGCGCCGAAATAACTTCCCGGTAGGCGATCATACGGCTCAAGGCCTGGAAGCTGGTCCCAGTTTTGTTCCGTCGGGTCATAGAAATAGAGGTAAACGGCTCCGATCAGACCGTTGGCACCGGGGGCCCCAACCATGACTTGGCCGTTGTGCATTGCTACCGCATAACCGAAATTCGCTCCGGACCCTGCACCCGAGCCGTTCAGTTGCCCAGCTTGCTCCCAACCGTTGTCGCGGTTCTCGAAAATATACGCCATTCCTGGCGGCGCGTCTGGAGCATATCCGGACAGGAAAAAATCGAGCTTGCGGTCAGGCGCGCCAGCGATCGCCCAATCACCGTCTATGGCGACCGACATTCCAAAGTTTTCATTGTCGGTACCCGCTCCGGAAAATGCGGCGACATGTTGCCAACCAGCCTCCCGTAGCTCGAACACGTGGGCAGAGCCGGTGCCTTCGGATGCCTTGGGTGCGCCAACGATGAGACGATTGCCGCTAATTCCCACGGAGGCGCCGAAGAGATCACCGACACTGCTGTTCGGTGCCTCGATCTTGGCGACTTGAACCCATGTCCCTTCCTGCTTTTCGAAAACGTACGCGGCGCCTGCGCCCATGAGTTCGGCACCGATGATGAGCTGGTCCCCGTCGATGGCCATTCCGCTGCCAAATCCGTCAGCATCCATTGCATCATCAGCGGTCAACGCGGCGATTTCTGCCCATCCACCCGAGTTCGGGCGGTACACATACACATATCCAGGGGTCGCCTGGTTACCTGGTTCGCCAATAAAAACCTCGCCATCGCCCACGGCGACGGTTCTACCGAACCCGATTTGAGCATTTGCCGGAGTTCCTACAAAGGTGAAGATTGCGAATACAGCGATACTTGAAACAAGCTTTCTCACGGACTGCCTCCGAAATTGAAATCGTTCTCATAGAAGGTTACCGCAACTTCGTTGACTGTAATGGTTGTCCCAAACACCATTTCATAATTCGATGTACCTAGCTACGCCGGTATTAACCATGCCCCGCAGTCTGGTATTCCGCTAGCAACACGACAGGAACACACTGAATGAGCGCTATCAATCTGTGCATCCAACTCTTGCCGCACGCGACGGGACTCGACCTTCCCGAATATCAGACCCCAGGCTCGTCGGGTATTGACCTTCGTGCTGCAGTTGAAGAGCCGATCATCATCGGAAGGGGGGAAAGAGTGATGATTCCAACCGGCCTCAAGATGGAAATTCCGGCTGGTTATGAGGGACAGGTGCGCACCCGGTCGGGACTAGCGGCGACTCGTGGGTTGGTGGTACTTAACTCCCCCGGAACAGTAGACGCCGATTATCGTGGAGAGGTCAAGGTCATCCTGATGAATCTTGGCAGCGAACCATTGACCATCAACCGGGGCGAGCGGGTCGCGCAGCTGGTCATTGCGCCCGTGACCCGTGTGGTTATTACCCAAGTTGAGGACGTCAATGAAACAATACGAGGGCCAGGCGGTTTCGGATCGACGGGGACTGACTGATTAAGAATTGGTTGAGAGGCAACCAATTACGTCGAGGTACAAACTGATCGCCGAAGATCCCGAAACAGACTCAGAGGCCGTCAATGATGCGCTGGAAGATGGCGCGTGCCTGGCCAATGGCTTCGGAGTACGCACGCCGCTCGGCATCGGTGTTGAACGAATCGCGAGTCTCGACTCGATCCCACAGTATGTTGATTGTTTCAAGGAGAAACTGGGCATCTTCAACGGATGTGTAGTTGCGCCCATCGCGAACGACATAAACTGGGCTTGTTGCGGCAAATGGAAACGCGTCGCCGACATATTCGCTTGGTGGGCCGCTGGCACGAGCAGCGATCCATCCGCTACCCGGGAGCTCAATTGTGGTTGATAGCTTCCAGACTTCGTTCGGGTTGTACCCGACAAAATCAGCTTCTCCCCATGTGTGAGCAACACTTCCATTGACGATGATTTCAACGCGTTCGAGTGGTGCGAGCGATGTTACTGCCAAACTGATGTCGAAAGTCGTATCGTCACTGCTTTCGAGGGCAAACTCCTCACCTGGTTCTAACATGGTCCCCGGGCTTAGTCCCCCGTGGCCGACATTCAGGAACAGCAACGGCCCGTTAGTTCCGAACGTCTTTTCCTCCCTTACGGCATCGAGCCAGCCGCTAAAGGTGAGGGGTGGGGCTCCATCGATGTGAACATAGGTGCGGGCCGTACCGCCTGAGGGGTCAAGCCAAACGTCGGAGAAGTTGTCAGTCCCCCCGGTGGCAGCTAGGCGGAAGCCGCAGTTTAGGAGTCGGTAGTACATTTCGGCCGACTCCATCTCAAGCGAGGCAATGGAGACTACGTCGAAGAAGTCGCCGCGGCCGAGCGCGACGTGAACGGGAATATCGGCGGTCGCAGCACGCTGCGGGGTATCAACAGGCCCATTGTAAGGATGTACGAACCCGGCGATACCACCCTGACTGTAAGTGGCATCGATGTGGGCCAGCTTAAGTACATCGGGCGCGTACGGTGTGCCACGGGCGCCGCCAATGAACGGCATGATGAAACGTTGCAAACCCAGCAAAGCCACGTGACCGTATGAGCCACGGAACTCTTGTGTGTAGTACAGAATGCGTTCTTCCCCGGACATCTCGTACGGTTCGCCGGTCAAGTTCTCCAATCGCCCCATGATTTTCGTCCCGTCCATATGGATCAGGGCGTTGGCGACGCGCACATCGTCGGCTTCGAGCTGCCGAAAAAACATCTCTGGGGTAAGGCCGAAACGCCCCTCGTGCAGGTCGTGGGTGTGCATATCGCTGGAGTACCAGCCTAGAGTGAACAATGGGTCCAGATTGACGAAACGGTTGAGAACCAACGTCACATCGGTACTTTCCCCCGCGATGACGTCGGTGCTCACCTTCGTTGGGAGGTACTCAAATCCGCGCATTGCTTCGATTGAAGCTAAGCCTGCCGGCAACTCGATTTCGAAGCTACCGTCGGTGTGTGCATAATGCCTCTTATTCACCCACATCATGCGATGGAATCCACCATCTTCGGTGTACGCGCGACCGTCAGAGGCGGTCAACATAATGCGTGCTGGCGTTGGCTGTCCGCTTTCGTCGAGAACTCGGCCTCGTATTGTGCCGGTTTCAGTTCGCGGATGCCGTGAGGTGATTTCTACTTCACGCCAAGAACTACGAGCACCACCACCTGGCCCCATCGTGTACAACTGTGTTGGGCCCTGGTGATTAGAGACGAAAGCGATCCTATTGCCGTCAGGACTAACAGCGACACCGAATTCATCCGAAGGCACATCAGTCAAGCGAACTCGATTCCCCCCCTGAGCGGAAACCACGGCGATGTCGTTGGAGCCACCAGAATCCGACGAATAGAAAATCGCCGCATTGTCTGCTGACCATGTGGGCTCGGCACGGTAGCTGGTTTCTTCGGTGTGCACTAGGTATGGCTCATCGGCTGTTCCCGGCATGCCGGTGTTGTTCAACACATGCCTCTTAGCCCATATAGCTCCACTGCCGAGTGTCCCGGGGGCCGGTGCCATGAATGCAACTAAAACGCCGTCAGGCGAGACGGATGGTTGATACTGGTTTCCGGGGCCACCCACAATTTCTTCAACTATTAATCTTCCATTAGCGCCGTTGGCAGGTGTTACTGGGTGAACGCTGAAGATGTCGAAGCCACCGTTACGGCGGGAAGCAAAGAGAATTTGGCGATCGTCGGCTGACCACACTGGCTGCAAGTCGTAGCCGGGACTATTTGTGATGCGTCGCACCGGTCCACCGCTGGCAGCAACGATGCCAATCTCGAGGTCGCCATCTATTTCATACGTCAGCGCGATAGTGGTGCCGTCGTGGCTCCAAGCTGGCTCGAAGTGGTAGGCAGGCCCCTCGGTTAACGCGATCGCTTCTCCACCCTCAGCGGGTACTTTCCAGATGTCACCGCGCATCGAAAACGCGATCCATTTACTGTCCGGGCTCCACGCTGGATCCATTGGACCAGTCGAGACCGGGGGTAGCATGTGAAACTCAACTCGTGTTTGCGCCAGGCTATTCGTAAAGGTGGATATAGCGAGCAAGCCGGCGCCAATGAGCAACGCAAGCCAACGTTTCCGGGGTCTCAAGGTTTGCATCGAGCGAGTGTACACTTGCTGCAGATTGCGCGAGTTATTGACCACTATGTTGTCCATAAACGAGAGTTCGTCGACCGCATTGCCTTTTGTCTACTCGATGAAACAATGGGTAGGGAGCGTAAGTGGTCGCGGCCAGTAGTGTATCGGGATGCTCGGGTTAGAATGCGGCACTATGAAGAACCAGCTCATCGGCATCTTTCTGTTGGCAACGGTGGTCAGTACAGCGTGTAGCTATCGTGGGGCCGAACTCGGCGAAGACAACGCTGTTTCTGTGGACACGCCTGAGCTCAGCGGGGATGAAGCAGCGGACCTAGCCGCGTTTATTGACTCGATTTCGTTTGCAAGAGTGCCAGATCTTAACCTGGAAATGGCACTCACCTTGGTGGCGATGCCGCTTTCTTGCTTGGATCGCCCCCATGCGGCCCCGCGTGACCGAAGTACCTACCTTGACGAGACCGTTGCCGCCCGCCGGCCTGGCTATGAACGCGACCGCTCCTTCTACGGCTGTTGGGATTGGCATTCAGCAGTCAATTCAACCTGGGCTATGGTCAAGATTCATAAGGAATACCCCAGCCTACCTGTCAGCGGACTTGTGCGAGAGAAGTTGAACGATCATTTGTCGGCGCGGGCGCTGGAGGGGGAATTGGAGTACTTCCAAACCGCAGGTGGTTTCGAGCGACCGTACGGGTACGCCTGGTTGCTAAAGCTGTACGCTGAGTTGCGGACTTGGGACGATCCCGATGCGCCGGAATGGGCTGACAATCTTGAACCGCTCGCGGCCCTGTTTTCGGAACGTATGGTCGCCTACTTGGCAGACCTTGAACGTCCGTCTCGCAGTGGCGCCCACAGCAACACGTCGTTTGCCCTCTCGATGATGCTTGACTACGCGCGAGTCGTTAACGACAACGCACTTGAGGAAGCAATCCACGAATCATCACAGCGGTTGTTCCTCGACGATTATGGCTGCCCGACGGCCTACGAACCGTGGGGTTCTGATTTTTTGTCGCCATGCCTCGAGGAAGCGGCACTGATGGCCGAGATTCTTGAGCCAGCGGAGTTTTTAGTTTGGTTCGAAGATTTTATGCCGCAGGTTAACGCCCGTGAATTTTTGCCTCTTACTATGCCGGTGGACACCTCGGAAGAGCCTTCTGATGGCGATCCCGAGGTATCCGAACATCCTGGCCAGAAGGTGGCTGATACTCAAGTAAGCAAGCCGGCGAGCGCAGGTTTCTCAGGTGATGAAGAAGAGACTGACAAGACCACCACATCGGACGAGGAGCAACGGCGAATCGACGAGGAAACTCGTGCCTTGGGTGGCAAGTCACACCTCATAGGACTGGCATTTATCCGTGGCGATGCAATGAATCGAATTGCCGCGGTTTTGCCCCCGAGCGACTTGCGTATGGAGGCCTACCAGAAACTCGCTGCATTACACGGCGCGATGGGCTTCGAAGCAATGTTCGATGCCGATTACGCAGGTTCCCACTGGATCGGCACATTCGCGTTGAAGTATCTATTGACCGAGGGCCCCGAGTAGTTCTCAAGGCTCCAAATGTTTCTCTATCGCAGAGCCTGTGCCCGGACAGACTCGATGTTCAGGACCCACACACTGCGGCCGTGCGAGCCGATAACAATCTCCGGGTCGCGCGGATGGACTTCTAGGTCGTGGACAGGTGTAGTCGGTAGTTTTGTCGACAGGGAATCCCACGTTTGTCCACGGTCGAGTGATACGTATACGCCCAGATCGGTACCGGCGTAGAGCAAATCTTCATTAGTCGGATCCTCTGCAATGACGTTGATCGACTCCGCTGGCAAGCTGTCGCTAATCGATAGCCATGAGTCGCCGAAATCATGAGAGATGAACAAGTAGGCATTAAAGTCGTCTTCGCGATAGCCGGTAAACGAAGCGTAAACGCGACCTATCTCGTGCTCAGAGGCAACCAGACGACTCACCCATTTTCGTGGCAACCCTTCGTTTATTTGTTCCCAGGTGTCGCCATCATTGGTCGTGCGCCAAATCCTCCCCCCCTCGGTGCCAGCGTAAATGATACCGGGCAGTAAGCGCGATTCTGCCAGCATCGTGATCGTGCCGAACGGCACCACGGAGCGCATACCTTCGCCCTCGTCCGAGAGATCGGGGCTCATTGCCTCCCAGTTGTCGCCACGGTTTTTTGAGCGCAGGACATAGTTTGCCCCCACGTAAAGGGTGCGTGGGTCGTGACGAGAGATGATGATCGGCGTGTACCAGCTAAATCGCCATTCCGGCTGTCCTTCAGGGGCGCGGGCGCGGATGTTCTGGGTCGAATCGCCACCCGACTGCACATCCCCGCCTGGCTGGATGTCCATACGAAGCATCGCACCATGCTGGTGTTCGTAATAAACGATATTGGGGTTGGTGGGATCGCGCAGGGTGTCAAAAGAGTCCCCCCCGGTCCAGCGATCAAGGTAGACGTTTTCCCATGGGTCATCGGTGTGGTCCGCAACGTCCGCATCGCTGGGACCATACAAAGCTGCGTTGTCCTGCGTGCCACCGAATACGTTGTACGGATACTCCATGTCGAGGGACACTGAATAGAACTCAGCCGCTGGGATGTTGTTCATGTGCAACCAAGTTTGGCCGCGGTCGTTTGATTCGTACAATCCGCCATCGTTGCCGAGCAAGATACGGTCGGCATTTTGCGGGTCGATCCAGATCTCATGGTGATCGAGATGCATGACTAGTCCACGTGTATCGTGGATACGAACGATGATTTCCCCAATTTGCTCGAAGGTCTTGCCGCCATCAACCGAGTGGTAGCCACGGTTACCCAGGGCGAAAATTTCGTCTTCGTTGTCTGGGGAAACGCGGATGTCGGTAAATTTCCAACCGTAGACGCTAAAGAAACCGTAGGTGTCGTCAACGTTTGCTTTGAACCAGGTAGAGCCTTTGTCATTCGATCGGTAAATCTCGCCTCCAATGATCTCGCGAGGCGTCTGGTTACTTTCACTTCCGCCTGGTATGGCATCAGGTGGCGCAGGTACGTTGCGGTTGTCGACAAATGCGTAAATGATATTCGGATCCGAAAACGCGACGTCGAGGCCGATGCGGCCGAGCGGGCCGGAGGGCAAGCCGTTGGTAAGTTTGGTCCACGTCTCGCCAGCGTTGATGCTTTTATGGATCCCACTCTCGGGGCCGCCTTCGTGGGGGGTGCCACTCACTGCTTGCCAAGTGGCAGCGTAGAGGATGTCACTGTTGCTTGGATCGATTGCCATCTCGACCACCCCGGTACGTTCGCTCACATAGAGGGTCTTGCGCCAGGTTTGCCCACCATCTGTCGTCTTAAAGACGCCTCGCTCTTCATTGGGCGACCAAAAATGGCCGATGGCTCCGACGTAGACGATTTCGGGGTTGTTGGGGTCGATGATGACTTTGCCGATGTGATGAGTGTCTTGCAAACCCATGTTTTGCCAGGTTTCGCCTGCATTTTCAGACTTGAATACCCCGGTGCCAGCGAACGAATAGCCGCTGTGGCGTGGCTGAGTTTCCCCGGTCCCGACCCATACGATGTCCGGATTCGATGGCGCAACGGCTACGTCCCCAATCGTGAATGTGGATTCGTTTTCGAAGATTGGGGTCCACGTGATGCCATTGTTAGTTGTTTTCCAGAGGTTGCCCGAACCGATACCGACGTAGATTGTGCCGTGGCTGCCAGACGGAACAGCGATCGCTTCGACACGGGCACCTGCTTGCTTGGGGCCGATGGCACGCCACTCAAGGTCGCGAAAAGGCGAGTCCTTCGCCATTTGCACGTGTTGGTCCCAGGAACGCATCCGGGCTTCACTGCTGGTGGCCTGTTGTGCGGTTGCACCGGTTAAACCGAGAAGGCTGAGCGCGACGAAAAGAGAAGCGGTGGGAGTGGTTTTCATCGTGGCACCTGTTCGTTAAATTCTTTGGTCTTCGACAATTGTCATTCCATAGTGTTTTCTGGTTCCTTGCGGACAAGGATCGCCGAGCGGAAGGTGTCTTGAATAGCGAAAACCTTGGTTTCAGAAGTTGATAACCAGCGAGGTTGTAAAGCCCGAGTCGAGTTTTTTCTTGCTCACGATGACGTTGCCGAGGACTGCTCCAGAGAGATCCTCCAGATCGAGTTCTTCTAGGGCTGGATCGTTTCGATAGACGAGCCGCAAACTTGCCTTCAAGGCCATTCTGTCATTGATCGCCACACCGATGCCATTTGCCCAACGAAAGCGGTAGTTGCTCGGTGACATGATGCTGCCTTCCAAGGTCATGCTGCTATCGATGTCAGTGTTGTCGTTAACTTTCATGTCGAATTCATAGAAAAGCTGGTATCCAAAGTAGTTATTGGAGCCGTCGAAGGTCATCGATCCAGCTGAGTAGCCGAAGCCATATCCAGTGCGAAGCTCAATATTTTCGAATGTTCCCCAGTTGTTGCCAGCTCCGCCAGCGGGCGCGACGCGGAAGGTAATGCCGGCCGGCTGGTCACGTTCTACGTCAACGCGGCCATACCAGAAAAACCGATCAGAAACGTTCCTCAGGTAACGGGCTTTAGCGTACATACGATCAGTATCAGGTTCTACGGACGGTTCAATAATTTCGAAAGCTTCTTCAGTGCCGAGCGCAAATCGCTCGTCTCCCGAGTCGGCGCGCAGAACGCCCAATTCTAGATTTAGGTCAGCGTCCAGCCACGCGTACTCAAACACGTTGCGCAGGTTAAATGAGTTGGTGGTGGCGTTGCCATAGGTGAAAACCCAGCCGAGTTCGGTAGAATTTGACCAAACTCTTTCCGCCACAGAATCCTGAGCTAGAGCTGGCGGCGCGCAGATTGAGCTCGCTAGAAAGATTGCAAGAGCAACGGTGCCGTGGCCCGTGGGATTATTTATTCGCTGTGCAAGCTTCGAGATCATGCTTTTGGTTAACCGTCGTTTGTCCGAGAATTGGGTTTAGCTAATTGGAGGATACTAGGTCTCGGGGATTACGAATTGCCACTTTCATTCCAGGACAGGACAATTGCCTTGTCCACGGGACACTATGAGATATCGGAGGTTCTTAGTGACGGACAAGGACAATACGCAGGCCAACGAAATTGCCACACTCGGCGGCGGTTGTTTTTGGTGCGTCGAAGCGGTTTGTCAGGAACTTGACGGGGTGCGTTTCGTTGAATCTGGCTACTCAGGTGGTGAAAAGCCAAACCCAACATACCAAGAAGTCTGTAGTGGGGTTACAGGTCATGCCGAGGTTGTTCAGGTTCATTTCGATTCCAGCATCATTGCCTTTCGTGAGATCCTCGAGGTCTTCTTTGCCACACACGACCCGACGACCCTCAACCGGCAGGGTGGCGACATCGGGACTCAGTATCGTTCGGTGATCTTTGTCGATTCACCACAACAACGGAAAATCGCAGAGCAGCTCATTGCAGAGCTCGGCTCGCGCAAGATTTTCGATTTCCCTATAGTCACCGAAGTCACCGAGCTTGACACTTTTTATCCGGCTGAGAACTACCATCAGGACTACTTCCGTCAGAACCCAGCGCAGGGTTATTGTCAGGCAGTCATTAGCCCAAAGATGTCAAAATTTCGCTCGATGTTCGTTGGCCGGTTGAAGACGGCGGAGTAGCCCAAGAACTGAAAAGTTTCTCAGGTCGAACATTAGATGGGCCCTTCCCGTGTTCAGCTATCTGAGTCACTTGCTACACAAAGCATGGAAACTATGCTGCTGCTTCCTGCTCCATTGACTCTTGATATGTGCCGAAGCGCGCCAGGCTGTTCATCCGGGCCCGGTGGTAAAAGGCTTTCTTGGCGGCCTCGACGTTGGAGGCCTCACCGGCCCACGCCTGCAACGTCGCTGCCTGCAGCGCCCGTCCATAAGAGAAGCTCAACTGCCAGGGAAATCCTCCGATCTGATTCATCGCGTTGAGGTTGACTGTGGCTTCAAGCTCCGTTTGGCCGCCTGAAAGAAAGACGATGCCAGGGACAGAGGAAGGGACTGTGTTCTTTAAGCACTTTATCGTTTTCTTTGCGATCTCTTGCGCGCCGGCTTGCGTTGGACAATCTTTCGCTGATAACACCATGTTGGGTTTTAATAGAGTTTGTTCGAGCGGCACGCGCTGGTCGTGTAGCGCCCTATAGACGTAATGGAGGGTGTGCTCAGTGACACCAAAACAAGTATTAATATCGTGGTCTCCATCCATCAGAACCTCAGGCTCGACGATCGGTACGAGTCCCTGTTCGACTGACAGAGCAGCAAAACGACCCAACGCCCAAGCGTTGGCCTTGATGCAATAGTCGGATGGAATGCCATTACCAATCGTGATCACCGCACGCCACTTAGTGAAACGGGCGCCGAGATCGTAGTATTCCTTAAGCCGTTCACGAAGCCCATCAAGTCCCTCGGTGACTTTTTCGCCATCGCCGTTCGCCAGTGCTTTGGCACCCTTGTCTACTTTGATGCCTGGGACGACTCCTGCGTTCGCCAGAACCTTCGCCAAAGGTGTCCCATCGGTGTCTGACTGGCGCAAGGTTTCGTCGAACAAGATGACGCCGCCGATAAATTCGTTCATCCCGTCGGTGGTGAACAGCAACTCACGGTAAGAGCGTCGATTTTCTTCTATTGACTCGACATTGATTGTGTCGAAGCGTTTCTTGATTGTGGGAGAGCTTTCGTCAGCGGCAAGGATGCCTTTGCCTGGGGCGACAATGGCCTGGGCAGTTTCGGCGAGCCGGGTACCGTGATCAGTCACAGAAATTCCTCCGGAATCTTCGGTTCGAATCAGATCGCGAAATATTAGTAGGGAACGTCGGGAGGCCCCTGTTTGCGAACTTTAGGACAGATTAGGGTGGGTGCTGCGAGCTAGCAAGCTGTCCCCCCGAACAGCCTTTCATTTCGTAAGATTAGCGCACCCCCGTCTCAAACTCGATCGCCAACTCTACGTCCTGTTTACTTCCCATGTACAGTGGCACCCGTTGGTGCAATTCTGTGGGCTTCAACTCGAGAATTGACTCCGTGCCGGTTGATGCTAGTCCGCCAGCTTGTTCTATCAGCATCCCCATCGGGTTAGCTTCGTAGAGTAACCGTAGTTTGCCGCCTGGGGCCGTTGAAGTGCCCGGGTACATGAATATGCCTCCATACAGCAGTGTGCGATGGACATCGGCAACCATTGACCCGACATAGCGAGCTGAGTATGGGCGGCCGGTACTCTTGTCTTCTTCCTGAAGATAATCGAGGAAGCGGCGGCTACCATCGAAAAGCAGGTTTCGATAGCCTTCGTTACAGCTATAGATTTTTCCTTTGTCCGGGATCTTGATGCCAGCATGTGAGAGAAGGAACTCGCCGACGCTCGGATCGAGAGTAAAACCGTCTACCTGACCGTTGCCCGTTGTATACACCAGCATCGTGCTTGAGCCGTAAAGTACATAACCGGCCGCTACCTGTTCACTTCCCTTACGCAGCAGGTCCTGAATTGTGCCAGACTCATTGCCTTCGGAGATCCTTTTGTAGATCGAGAAAATTGACCCAATAGAGACATTGGCGTCAATGTTTGACGAGCCGTCGAGCGGGTCGAAAAGCAGCACATAGTCACCACATTTGAACTTTTCGGGAATCGGAATCGGCCCTTCTTCTTCCTCGCTTGCCATCACGCAAACGCGTCCCGAGTGATCGAAGTTCTTGATGAAGCACTCGTTGGCGTAGTCGTCCAGTTTTTGAACCTCCTCGCCTTGCACATTGATCGTGCCGGTCTGGCCGAGAATATCTACAAGCCCAGCCTTTCTAACCTCCTGGGCGATCATCTTTCCGGTTAAGGCGATGTCGCAGAGCAACCCGGACAAATCACCGCCTTCATCGGAGTGACTTTCTGCATGTTCCAGGATGTAGCGGCTTATCGTAACGATCTGGTTCGGTCGCGTGATTATCGGTGTCTTGGTTGGGACGATGGCTTTATTCGACATCAGGTTTACGTGACTCGGGTGGGACCTCTTTGCAGCAGCTTCTCAGCTCGATGCTTGGCAGTATAGGTCACCCTCATGATGTCTCAACCCGGGAGAGGGTGGTGACGCGAAGCTAATTTCCCGAGCTGTTGCACCTCCCGGTCAAAATATAAAGGTTGGCACCCTCCGCTACGCTTGCCTGAGTCAGGGCGTGCTTGTTGCGGAGCTTTTTTGGTGCCAGCCGAAGACTTATAGACGATGGACGGGGCCCATTTCCCCCAGCATGGCGATACACAATGGATATTTTGATCGACTGGGATGTTGGACCTTGCTAGGCTGCTAGAGGTGCACCCGACTCCTTTGGGTGTGCGCCAGCGACGGAACACTCCACATGCCCGACCAGATTCTGGACGCTATCAACGGGGTGGACGCGAAGCTCGCCCTGCAGATCGCTGTTGCCGCTGCTTTGCTTATGCTCGGCAGGCGTCTCTATTGGTTGTTCGTCGCCGGTGTTGGGTTCGCCGTCACGATGCATCTGGCGACGCAACATTTCGAAACGCCCGAAGAGTGGCTGCCGCTGGCGCTTGCGGTCGTTGCCGGTCTCGCGGGGGCGCTGTTTGTCATCTTCTTGCAAAAATTAGCGATTACGATCGCAGGGTTCACTTCGGCGGCATTCTTTGCTTATGTGGTTGCCGAGAATGTCGGTCTCAGTACGGAAAACCCCCAGGCAGCACTTCTGGCAGCACTCCTGGTTGGCGTACTGGGCGCCATCTTTTCCCGCACCTTGTTCGACTGGGCGCTGATCCTCCTGTCTTCGCTCACGGGATCCTGGTTCCTTCTCGATCCCTTTGAACTCGATCCGATGTTGTATCGAGTGGTGTTGATGATCGTTGCCGTCGCGGGCATATCAATTCAGGCCAACATGCTTCACAGAGACCGCGGGAAGCGCACCTGAGCAGTTGCTTCGGCTGGCTAGTGGGAATAGTGTGCGCGCCCATGCAGGTGATCCGTAGTCCTGAAGTCTACGACGTGTGCATTGTTGGGTCAGGCGCCGGAGGTGGTATGGCGGCGCATGAGCTCACTGCGGCTGGTGCCAATGTGGTGATGCTCGAAGCCGGACCCATGTGGGACACGCGTCAAGACGGTTTCATGTTCAAGTGGCCTTACGACTCACCGCGCCGCGGTGCCTCGACCCCCGAGCAGCAGTTCGGCGAGTTTGACGCCGGACTCGGGGGCTGGACTCTTGCCGGCGAACCATACACGGTTGCCGACGACCAGAATTTCGACTGGTTTCGAACCCGTATGTTAGGTGGTCGGACCAACCACTGGGGTCGTATCTCGCTTCGTTACGGTCCCGATGATTTCCGGCGCCACAGTATTGATGGATTGGGTGATGACTGGCCGATCAGCTACGGTGACATTGCTCCTTATTACGATCGGATTGATCGCTTGATTGGCATTTTCGGCAGCCAAGAAGGGCTCCCCAATGACCCAGACGGCATATTCATGCCGGCCCCGGAGCCACGTTGTTGGGAACATCTGATCAAAAGAGGCGCCGACCAAATGGGCATTACCTGCATTCCTTCGCGGCTTTCAATCCTTACTCGCCCGCTCAACGGCCGCTCGGCTTGCCACTATTGTGGTCAGTGCAACCGGGGATGCGGCACGCGGTCGAACTTCTCGTCACCGACCGTGTTGTTGCCGCCAGCGCTCGAGACTGGGCGGCTGGAGATCATTGCTAACGCCATGGCCAGAGAGGTGACCCTCGACAATCGGGGGTTGGCGAGCGGTGTTTCCTATGTGAGTAAGGACGACGGCCGCGAGTATCAAGTCCGAGCCCGCATCGTCGTGCTTGCGGCCAGCGCCTGTGAGACAGCTCGTCTCTTGCTGAACTCAAAATCGACTCTGTTCCCCGATGGGCTGGCGAACTCAAGCGGTGTTGTTGGCCGTTACCTAACCGACAACACGGGATCCGACGTGATGGGGGTTGTTCCACAGTTAATGGACAACGTGCCCCACAACGAAGACGGCGCCGGGGGAGCCCACCTTTTTATGCCGTGGTGGCTGAGCCACGGCGACCTCGATTTCCCTCGCGGTTACCACATTGAGATTTGGGGCGGCCGTGGCATGCCGGCCTATGGTTTCATGGGTGACATTGGCCAATTTCCATCGGGCGGTGGCTATGGGCAACAACTGAAGGACGACTACCGTCGATACTATGGGTCGATTATCGGGTTTTCGGGTCGCGGCGAGATGATCCCGAACAAGGATTCTTACTGCGAGATCGATCCGGATACCGTCGACCGCTGGGGCATTCCGGTGTTGCGGTTTCACTTCAAGTGGGGCGATGAGGAGATCTTGCAAGTCAAACACATGCAGCAGACTTTCCGGGAGCTTATCGAAGAGATCGGCGGGACTCCGATAGGAACCATGCCCTCGAAAGAAGATGGTTACGGCATTCTCCCTGGGGGTCGGATCATCCATGAACTTGGTGTGACTCGCATGGGAGACGACCCTCGCTCATCAGTCCTAAATGCCGACTGCCAGGCACACGACGTACGAAATTTATTTGTTGCGGACGGCGGACCGTTTGTCACCAATGGTGACAAGAATCCCACCTGGACTATCCTGGCGCTGTCGATGCGAACCAGTGAGTACATCGTGCAACAGCGCAACCAGGGAGCGATCTGATGCGGGTCGCGAACAAAGGCAAGGTGATTCAGTGGGTATGAACCGGCGAGAGGCGATCAAGCTTGTGGCAACTGCCTCCGTTGCGTTGTGGACCCCGGAGGAAGCGGCTTCAGCACGCGCGAAGGCGGTGGAGGTTCTCTCTCAGTCCGCGGCAGGGGTGCCGTTCCAGCCCGTTTTTTTCAGCACCCACGAGTACGACACAGTGCGTTTGTTGGTGGACCTGGTCATTCCAGCCGACGATCGTTCCGGAAGTGCCACTGAAGCCGGCGTCCCTGAATTCATGGATTTCATGATGATTGATCGTCCGACCATGCAAGAGTGGATGAGAGGTGGTCTGGCGTGGCTCGACATCGAATCGCACCGGCGCTTTGACGTCAGGTTCCTAGACGCTACTGATGGGCAACGCGTCGAGATTCTCGAAGCTATTGCATGGCCCGAGCGGGCCGAAGAAGACATGAGCCACGGTGTTGCCTTTTTTGACCGCTTCCGTGACCTGACAGCGTCAGGATTTTGGTCGACAGAGATGGGCATCAACGATTTGCAGTACCAAGGAAACACGCTCATCCGCGAATGGGTCGGCTGCCCCGAGGAGGCGTTGCGGCATGTCGGTGTGATGGACGTAGGCGATTGAACTCCGAGAAATTGCCCATTACCTACGGAGTTTTTCAGCAGCTCGCTAGGTTGGGGCCGACCTCCTTAAGACGGATTTCCAGGCCCTTTCCGACTCCACAGCGAATTGCGATTGCCATGGCGTGGTGCGGCGTCGGTTTGTATTGAGCAAACTGCCACGTTGCTGGATCATCATTGAGGCCGTCGAATGAAATCCTTGGCGGTCTACGCTCGGGGTCATCAACACGAAGGCTGCGGTCGTCGAACTCGAATGAGAAACGGGCGAGTCCAAGCGAAATCCCGCGGCCGACCGCCTTTACATAGGCTTCCTTAAGTGTCCAGTACTCGAAGAAGGCGGCTGCTTGTTCGTTTTTGGTAAGGCGCTCGAACGCCGCAACTTCTCGTGCCGAAAAATAACGGCGTGCGATTGCCGGTCCTGAGATGTTGCGTCGACAATCCTCCACATCAATGCCAACGTCGAATTCGGGGGCAACGATGCAGGCGATTAGGTTCCTGGTATGTGAAAGGTTGAAACGGAGATTTGGCGCCGATACAGGTCCAGAAATGTGCGGCCTTCCATACTGGTTGTTGCCAAACTCCCAGGCCTTGGGGCTTATGTCGGCGTAGCTAGATAGCATCGTGCGGGCGAGTGCCCAAGTTACTAGGTGGCGGTGCCGGTCACGATCGAAACAGAAGCGTTCACCCCGCGAGATCTCATCGTTAGACAGAATATTCCAATAGTCGTTCAGAAGCTCCGGATCACGGATTGCGTCGGGAAACAGGTACCAAACGTCGGCGTAAGTGAGCATCAACGAACGTTAACAACCTACGGGGTTCCATTCATCCCCGACCGCATTATCGACTGATTAACTGAGTTGCCACCCTCACGGGTCATTAGTAGACTCAACCACGGGAAAGGGCACGGGAAACGTACTTTCCCACCCCGCACGATCGAAGTAGATCTTGCCGATTTCGTTCCCAACTATCCGCAGTCAAGGCAGGCCGGATGAGTTCCATCGACGAACAGCACCCTGAAGAGGTGCCCGAGCTTTCGGAAGAAGCCCACGTAGGCGTCCACCACGAGGATCACGGACACCAAGAAGAGAGCTTCATTTGGAAGTACATTTTCTCCACCGATCACAAGGTTATCGGGATCCAGTACGGGATAACGTCACTGCTGTTTTTGGCATTCGGCTTTACGTTGATGCTGATCATGCGCTGGCAGCTCGGCAATCCCGGTCAACCGGTTCCTTTTATCGGCAACTTGTTGGGACAGGCCAACGCGCCCGGCGGCATCGTTCTCCCTGAGTTCTATAATCAGCTCGGCGCTATGCACGGGACCATCATGGTGTTTCTTGGCGTCGTGCCTTTGGCTGTTGGCGCCTTCGGCAATTATGTCGTGCCGTTACAGATTGGTGCCCCCGACATGGCCTTCCCGAAGCTCAACATGATGAGCTACTGGGTGTACTTTCTAGGTGGGGTGGTGATGCTGTCGAGTTTCTTCGCACCCGGCGGAGCTGCTAATTCGGGTTGGACTTCTTACCCGCCACTTTCCGTCGCCGTCGCTACCGAGGGGCAAACATACTGGCTGATCGGCATGACTTTCTTGATCACCTCGTCGTTGCTCGGCTCGGTGAACTTCATTGTCACGATTGTGCAGCTGCGCACCAAAGGGATGACCTGGATGCGTTTGCCGTTTTTCGTTTGGGCTCAGCTAGTAACCGCGTTCTTGCTGCTGTTGGCTTTTCCGCCACTCCAGGCAGCGGGCGTTTTCCAGCTCATGGACCGCGTCCTTGGCACCAGCTTTTTCCTTCCTTCGGGCCTGGTAGTTAGCAACCAGGTTCTCCAAGTCGCTGGCGGTGGTAGTGCTCTGTTGTGGCAACACCTCTTCTGGTTCCTCGCACACCCTGAAGTTTACGTTTTGGTTCTGCCGGGAATGGGGATCATTGCCGAAGTCATCGCAAACAACACCCGTAAGCCACTGTGGGGTTACAAGCCCCTGGTTTACTCGATCATTTTTCTCGGCTTTATGTCTTTCATCGTCTGGGCGCACCATATGTTTATGACTGGTATGGGTACGGTGATGAACGCGTTTTTCCAGACTACGACAATGATCATCTCCATCCCGTCGGTGGTGATCCTGACAGCACTCTTGCTCACCTTATGGGGAGCCTCGATCCGCTTTAATACACCAATGCTGTTTGCTCTAGCATTCCTGCCGATGTTCGGTATCGGTGGCCTGACTGGTCTGCCGCTCGGTTTGTCACCGTCTGACATCCATTTGCATGACACCTACTATGTCATCGGGCATTTTCACTATGTGGTGGCGCCCGGAACTATCTTCGCGCTGTTTGCAGGGATCTACTATTGGTATCCCAAGGTAACTGGTCGTCGAATGAACGAAATGCTCGGCAAGATCCATTTCTTTGCTTCTCTAGTTTTCATCAATGGAGTTTTCTTCCCGATGTTTCTGCAGGGACTGGCCGGTGTTTCCCGTAGGCTGTATGACGGTGGTGCGACTTACTCGCATGCCCAAGGTGTGCTTGAGTGGAACGCTTTCATGTCCAACTCGGCATTTCTCCTCGGCCTCGCCCAGTTACCCTTCATATTTAATTTCTTCTGGAGCATAAAGAAGGGTGAGCTAGTCGATTCCAACCCGTGGCAGGCAACGACACTGGAGTGGGTTGCGACTACATCGCCGCCGCTTGGCCACGGTAATTTTGAGACTATGCCAGTCGTTTACAACGGCCCCTATGAATACAGTGTTCCAGGACATGATGATGACTACCTGCCGCAAAACATGGCTCCGCAGGAGGGCTGAGGAACGATGGAGATTCCCTACACCGTAGAAGTTCGGCCCGATACTGGGCTCTACAACGCCAAGATGGGCATCTGGTTGTTCCTGGCGTCAGAGGTGATGTTGTTTGGGGCGCTGTTTTCGAGCTATGTCATCCTGCGGACTGGCAACCCCGATTGGGTCCAGCATCCAATGAACGTTGGGCTAGCAACGCTTAACACGATGATCCTGATCACCTCATCGGTAACGGTCATCATGTCGTGGGCATCACTGCGCCTGAAGGACTTCGCAAAGTTCCGGATTTACTTTCTCTGCACCTTGCTGCTCGCGGGTTGTTTCATGGTCGTCAAAGCGATCGAATACAACCAGGAATTCTCGCAAGGTCTTTTCCCATGGTCGGATAATTACATGGGTATCTATTTCACGCTCACCGGCCTGCATGGGTTGCATGTGGTTGGCGGTATGGTTGTGATTGCCTACTTGCTGGGGCCGGGTGCGAAAATGTGGAAGACAGCGCCAGAGCAATACGTCAACCGGATCGAGTCCGTGGGTTTATACTGGCACTTTGTTGACCTCGTGTGGATCTTCCTTTTCCCGAGCCTTTACTTGCTGTGAGGAGGACCTGATGAGCGGGCACAATAGTCCCGAAGATATCAAGAAAGAGACCCGCACTTACCTCCTTGTGTTCGTCGCGTTGGCGGTAGCAACGCTGGTCACGGTCGCAGTGAGCTACCTCGATTTGAATGGGCCACAGGCGATTATCGTGGCTCTATTTATTGCGACGATAAAAGCTGGCCTGGTGGCAGCTTTCTTCATGCATTTGCTGTCAGAGGAGAAATTCATTTACTCGGTTCTGGCGTTGACGCTGGTGTTTTTTGCCGTCCTCTTCATCCTTCCGATCGGTAACTATGCAGACGCGGTGGGGGAGCATTTCTCCATGGAGGGCGTCGAACATAGGGAAACGGAGGCTCACTAAGGGATGTTGTCGCTTAAGGCGTTTCACATCTTCTTTATCGCTGTTTCAATCTTGCTCGGGATGTTCGTCGGCGGTTGGGGAGTCAGGCAGTATTTGCTCAATGACCGGCTTGGCTCGCTGGCGCTTGGTGCCCTTTTTTTCGTTTCGGCGTTCGTATTGCTTGCCTACGGACTCAAGTTCATCCGTAAGGTTGACGAACTGGGGATATGAGATGAAGCATGGTGCTTGCTTTGCCGTCGCGATATTGATCGCTGTCGCCTTGCTTGGGGTTGTCGAACCCGCAATGGCCTGCCCTGTGTGCTGGGGCGAGAGCGATTCGCCGATGGCACGAGGTATGAATAATGGAATTGTTTTCCTGCTAGGTGTCATCGGCACCGTGCAGGTTGGGTTTGTTGCCTTGTTCGTCAGTTTTCGCCGACGTGGCAAGGAATGCAGAAAACACAGGGATTCGTTCGAAGTGATTAATGGAGGCTCACGTTAAATGCAAGGACTGCTGAATCGGTGGATGCCCATTGACGCGTCGGCACACGGCTATCAACTCGACGCGCTAAATACATGGACACACTGGGTCATGGCGATTCTGTTTGTAGGCTGGGGCATCTATTTCATCTACGTACTATTCCGTTTCCGCGCCAAAGCAAACCCGACAGCCAGTTACGAAGGGGCACATGGCCTCTTGTCAAAGTATGTTGAAGGCGCCGTGTTTCTTGTTGAGATAATTTTGTTGGTGGGTTTCGCTATTCCGGCTTGGGCCGCTTGGGTTGATATCCCCGAAGATGGAGACATCTTTGAGGTGCGGATCGTCGCTCAGCAATTCGCATGGAGCGTGCACTATCCGGGGCCCGACGGTGTGTTCGGTCGCACCGACATTAATCTTGTAGATGACGCGATAGGCAATAATATTGGCCTTGACCGCAACGATCCGGCGGCTAAGGACGATGTGTTTAGCCTCAACAATATGTCCCTTCCGGTCGACCGCGAAATTGTGGTGTACCTGACTACGAAGGATGTCATCCACGGCTTTTCTCTGCCACAAATGCGTGTAAAGCAGGATGCTATTCCCGGAATGATGATTCCAGTGCATTTCCGGGCCGTACAGACAACACCACTTGAAGGACGGGCCCCGGAGTGTGCTGCCAACAAGACGTGCTGGGAGATTGCTTGTGCGCAGCTATGCGGCATTACGCACTACAACATGCGGGGTTTCTACCAGATCCTTCCCCAGGCCGAGTTCGATGCCTGGATGGCCGACCAGCAGGTGAGGCTCGGGAATCCGCGCCCCTGAACTTTGATTATCTGGTAAAGCGACTGCGGGCTCACCGCCGCCGCAGGCTGGCCATCGGCGGGTTCAGTGAAGCTGCGGTGCTTGTTCCCGTCATCGAGCGGGACAACCATGTTTGTTTGGGTTACACATTGCGACCCGACGATATGCCGACGCATCCCGGACAGATTTCCTTCCCAGGCGGTCGCCACGACCCAGGTGATAACGATCTGACCGCTACAGCACTACGTGAGATAAACGAAGAACTCGGTGTTGCTGTTCAGGATATAGAGGTCATCGGGAAGATCGATGACGTGCCGACACCGGTTGGCTTTGTAATTACGCCGGTGGTTGGTTGGCTTCGAAACCCTGCCGTGGTCACCGTCGACGAGCGTGAAGTTGCGGAGTACTTCGAGGTTGATATCAAGGAACTTTCCAACCCCGACAATTTCAAGCATCGTGGCCAACGCCAAATCGCAGGAGTTAGCTACCCGGTGCCGGAGTTCCATGTCGCTGGAAAATTAATTTGGGGCGCGACGGCTCGAATTACCAGGAGCTTTTTAGAGATCACCGATCTCGTTTGAGTCGAACTCTGCAACGTCATAACAACCAGCGCCGAAAACAAAACGATCGTGGCGGATCCTATTAACTTGCCCTTCGGTCGTACACGATGAACGTGCTCGGATGTTCGTTGCGATCGTCGGCGACAATTTCCTCGCGCGAAACTTCAGTCCAAACGGACCAATCGGTGTTCGGGAACATTACGTCGCCACGGATGTCTGTATGTACTTGGGTCAGGTATATCCGGTGACAACTTGTTAACGTCGCTGCGTAGATCGATGCACCGCCAGCGACAAAAAGTTCCTCTTCCCCCTCCAGTTGTGCCTGCTCAATGCCGCTGACGACTGAAGGCGATAGGTGTACCCCGTCGGGGAGATTGGGCGTGCCACGCGACACCACAATCATCTCCCGACCAGGTAATGGACGGCCGATTGACTCGAATGTTTTGCGCCCCAGGAGTAGATGATGCCCCATCGTGAGCTTCTTGAAGCGCCGCAAATCAGACGACAAGCGCCAAGGCAGCTTATTGTCACGTCCGATTACGCCGGTGTCGGCAATGGCCACGATGATCGAAATCTTCATGTCCGAAAATTCTCCCACACATCACGGTCTCAGACCGCGATCGGTGCCTTGATGTGGGGGTGCGGGTCGTAGGCTTCAAGCGTGAAGTCTTCATATTCGAAGCTGAAGACCGACTTCACGGTGGGGTTGAGCCGCATGTGTGGCAGGGGTCGCGGCTCGCGACCAAGTTGTTCGCGTGCCTGCTCCAAGTGGTTCAAGTACAGGTGGACGTCACCGAACGTATGGACAAACTCGCCCACCCGAAGATCACAAACCTGAGCCACGATCATAGTTAGCAACGCATAAGATGCAATGTTGAACGGTACCCCGAGAAAAACGTCGGCGCTTCGCTGGTAAAGCTGGCAGGAGAGCTTGTCATTGACAACATAGAACTGAAATAGCGCGTGGCAAGGTGGCAGAGCCATCTGGTCGACATCGCCAGCATTCCATGCGCTGACGATGTGCCGCCGTGAGTCGGGGTTGGCTTTGAGCTGAGTGATTACGTTGGCGATTTGATCAACCTCTGTGCCTGCAGGTGTCTTCCAGTGGCGCCATTGGTAGCCGTATACCGGCCCGAGGTCTCCCTTTTCGTTGGCCCATTCGTCCCAGATCGTCACTTTGTTGTCTTTGAGATATCTGATGTTGCTGTCACCGCGAAGAAACCAAAGCAGCTCGTAAATGATTGAGCGCAGGTGGAGCTTTTTTGTAGTTAGTGCAGGGAACCCTTCCTCAAGATCGAAGCGCATCTGATAACCGAAACAGCTGCGCGTGCCGGTTCCCGTCCGATCTTCTTTATCGGAACCGTGATCGAAGATGTGCTGTAACAAGTCGAGATATTGTTTCATGATTCTTCTCTGATCAGTGGGATGCTATCGCACTGAATGTCGAGGGCGCGGGGAGAGCCTCCTTTGCACGCCAGAATTTTCACTATCAGGGGTATCGAACAGCGTCGAGATCTCGGCAAAAGGCTTTCCCGCCCTCTAGATTAATCGTGGCTTACTGATTAAGAATCACCGTGCTGGTGGCTGCGGTCCGTGTGCGGGGTGGCTTTTCGGGCCACTTCTTCGTACCCTGCTACCAGATACAGTACGATCACACGGATCGTTTCACGGGCAGCGGCCCCCTTGGACATTCTCGCCCGCAATCGAAGATTCTAGGAGTGCATTCATGATTTCTCTTCGCCGTCTTTTCCCCTCCTGTTCAATCGCCACATTCGTTTTGGTGTTGCTAACTGTTTTTGTTGCTGCCTGCGCTGGTGGGGAGTCGACTGATGACACTGCAGTCGAAACTCCTGCGCCACCTGCTGCCCCTGAGTCGACCAGCTACGATCCGGCGATCCTGGAGGTCGACGGACGATCAGAAGACGACCACTATCGCGACACTGGCACCAAGCCGCTTGAGCTCTACGCTTTTTTCGGCGTTGAGCCCGGTATGGTAATCGGCGACCTGTCCACTTCGATGATGTATAACGCTCATATTTTGTCGCAAATCGCTGGGACCGATGGCAAGGTCTACGCCATCATTGGGTTGGGCGACTCCGTAAACGATCGTTTCAGGGCACGCACCGAGACAGCCTATGCTGAGCGAAGCGTTGGCGATGTTCTGGCGAACGTCGAGCTTATTGATACCCTTGAAGACCTGCCGGAGAACAGCCTCGACGTGTTGATCACGGTGCGGAACTATCACGACTTCGGCGAACGTGAGGCTCGCGTAGCCAACGTGCCACGTATGCTTCGTGTCCTGAAGCCGGGCGGTATTCTCGGTGCGGTTGATGCCCACACCGACAAGGCTGACGAACGCGACGAGAGCGTCCATCGTATGAATGAAGCGCTTGCGCTCGAGGAAATCGTCGAGGGTGGTTTCGAGTTCGTTGAGGCTTCCGATCTCCTCTATAACTCCGAGGACACATTCGATTTTGACGGCCGCCGTGAAGGCGATCCGATCCACCGCTACTTCATCCAGCGCTGGGTCATGAAGTTCACCAAGCCGATGAACTAAGCCGTACCCGCCGCCACATTCATTAAGGGTAAGGAAGTCGCGACGACGTTAGCTCTCCGCTGTGGGGGCTCAGCACAGCCGCTTGAGCTCTATCTGCTGCCTGCTTGGATTCTGAGGCATCAGGGCTGCTGATATAGCTTTACCTCGCCTTCATCACTGAATGCGAGGAGTTCTTCCATGTCCTTGCCGCTGATCCTCGATGCTGCCATCAGGCCGGTGAACAATGCTCCGAGGACCCCATGAGACGCGGTTGATTGCCCGCAGTGGTATAAACCTTCGATCTCAGTTTCGATTGGTAAAGCCCTTAATCCGATCTGCTGTTTCGATTTAGCTGTGGCATACAAGTTGCCGCGGTAGGAGTTGACATAGTGGACTTTGGTCAGGGGAGTTCCCAGTTCGCAGAGCACCAGATGCTCGCGTAGCCCGGGAACCACTCCCGCAACAGTGTCGAGCATCCTCTCGGTGAGATACTGCTTAAATTCATCATAATCCGCAGATCGATTCTCGCTTTTGCTGTCCTTCCACCGCTCGAACGGTGCATAGGATACGAAAATGAAGACCTCCATCGTGTGAATGCCATCCTGCATCTTGCTCGGGTCCTTCTTGGTGGTCACCGTCAGGAAGGCACCGGGGAACGCTCCTTCTCCCTCGATTACATCCTGTTCAGCAAAGCGATATGCGGCATCGACGCTAGGATTGTTCAGTATCCAGTAATTTCCCGAATCTAGGCCCAAAGAATCGACGTCGATGTCGGTAGCGATGTACAGACTCAGCGCGCTCACAGAGGGCTCAAGCCCGGCTACTCGGTTGGCGAACTTCTTCGAGAGGTACTCTTGCCCTACTAGGTCGTTGTAGGTAATCCATGCATCAGCGTTAGAGAGAACAGCTTTCGCCCTAATCTCCTCTCCACCCTCCATCTTCACGCCCACGGCGCGGAGTTGCTTGCCCGTTCCCTCGAAAAGTATCCGCTCGACCCTCGACCGGACGCGAATCGCCCCTCCATTGCTCTTCAACCGTGAGATAAGGGCCTTGGGAATTGCGCCACCTCCGCCCTTGGGGTACCAGGCCCCTTCCCAGTAATGCCCTTCGATAGCCACATGCTGGGCGAACGGCACCCTTGTGGGTGGCATGCCATGATCGCCTGAGCGCGCTTCAAGGATCGCCTTGAGTTTGTCATCCTTCACATAACGGTCGATGATCCGCGATGCTGGCTTCATCCCTTTGAAGACCACAGCCGGTTCGCTGAACACGAGTCTTAGAGCATCCAGCGGCCCTCTAATTCCCGCCGCTTTGGAGATGCCTCCGTAGACCCTCATCATTAGTTCGAAGTAGCGTTCTATCCCCCGGCGTTCCTCTGGAAATCGCTTGATCAGACGTTGTATGAACTTCTCCCGCCCACGCGGGATGTCGAAGGTCTCATCCTGGAACACGATGTGGTCATAGCCGTCCGGGTTGAGTTCGCAGAATTCGATGTCCGCACCGACGCCCAGCCCTTCGAACAGATGTCGTGACGGACCTCCTTTATCCAGCCCGCCGAGGTAGTGCACGCCGGGGCTGAACTTATGGCCCTGTAATGCGAATGAGTGAGTCCATCCTCCTGGGAGATAGTGCTGCTCGAGAACCAGCACACGCTTTTCTACATTCGATAGCGCGACGGCTGCACCGAGTCCACCTGCTCCCGAACCAACCACAATGGCATCCCAGTCGGTCATGCTGAGCCCAGCGAGGAGTGACGAGCGATCATGATTTTTTGCGCCGGATGTCCTGAGACACCGTTTCCGCCAGCAATGAATAAGCGCTTAGCAGCGTGCCCGAACATAGGGTTTGGCGCAATTGGGATGCCGCTCTAAGAACCCACCTCGACCCAACGATCGATGGTGGCATCGGTGCCAATGCGAAAGATGGCCCCGGCTTGTGGGTCGACTACGAACAGCGTGCCATTGGCTTCTCGCGCGATCCCTTGCGGTGTGACCAGCGGTGCTCCTTCGGCAAAAGAAGTCACTTGCCCCGCAGCAGACACATGGAACACCGCGCTGGCATACCCGTCAGTGACCATGAAGCTGCCATCCGGAAGACGGACGAGATCATGGGGGAAATCGAAGGGTTCTCCCTTGTGAAGGGTGCTCACACTTCCGTCCCGGCCAAGTCGGTATAAAGCACGGTCGCCGTGAGAGACAACAACGAAACCGTTCTCGCCGTCTTGAACGATTCCTTTTGGACTGTCGATCTCGGCAAAAACGGAGACAGTGCCGTCCAGGGTAACGTGCATTACCGCGCCTATTCCACTTCGGAGGTCCGATACGAGCACCGAATTGTCGTCGAATCGCGTAAGCCCCTGGGGGATGTCGAGATCGGTGGTGATTGTCGACAGCGTACCGTCGCGGCTCACTCGATAAAGGGCGAACGTTCCGGGATCAGCTACCAGCCAGCCGTCGTCGTCAGGCGCTTGTAGGATGGCTCGGGTTCCATAGAGCGGTGTCCTCGGTAAGCCTGGTCCTTGCACGATGGTAGCGACGTTTCCATCCTCATCGACAGCCAACAACCCGTGAGCTTTGAAGTCAGCAATTACCCAACCGTTATCGTTGGCAACTATATCGACGGGATAGACAAGAGCGTTCTCTTGCCCGTGGGCCAATGACTGTGTTGCCGCTAGCACAATTACTGCGATCGCGATTCGGAGGCCAACAAGATCAGTAGGTCGTATAGATTTTTCCATAACACTAATAGTTTACCTTTTCAGGGTGGAGTGCGGGCCGTTAAGAGGATGGCAAGGAACTCCAAAGGGACCGCCACC
>Ga0310123_10000075_pt1 | contig 79660 bp, 37 predicted proteins | sample CB6_AW_1057_MG_FD_203505 | JGI IMG/M metagenome (GOLD analysis project Ga0310123, IMG submission 203505) | Marine microbial communities from Western Arctic Ocean, Canada - CB6_AW_1057 | ecosystem: Environmental > Aquatic > Marine > Oceanic | place: Canada: Western Arctic Ocean | collected...
CCAACCCACGTGGCACGCCCGGCTCGTCGTGGATCTCGATCGACGACACCGCGGCCGCCGCGGCCGGCTCCAGCCGCTTGCGATCTCGACTCCGCAACTCCAGCACCGCATCACCCTCCGACACCTCGCTGCCCACACCCGCCACGATCCTCACTCCAGCCGCCAGGTCGACCGCTCCGCCCCCGCCGCCTCGTCCGCCGCCCAGTTCGGCAGCGGCCTGGCCGATCACCAACGCGTCCAAACCCACCACAAAACCCCCTCGGGTCGCACGCACCACCACGACTTCGGCCTCACCGATCAGCCGGCCGGAGTCTGTCAGCACCCCCGCGTCTCCATCCTGGGCCAGCACCATCCGCTCGAACCGCTCGAACCCGTCGCCGGCGTCCAGGGCCCTGGTCGCCAGGTCGATCCCATCTCCGGCGGTCTCGCTCAGCCCCCCTACGACCAGCATCCGAGCCACCAACTCCAGAGACAACTCCCGCAGGTCGCCCGGGCCTCCGCCTCCCAGGCACTCCAGGGCCTCGGCCAACTCGATCGCGTTGCCCACCGTCGCACCGAGCGGGCGGCTCATGTCAGTCAGGATCGCCACGGTCGACAACCCCGCCGCGGTCCCCGAAGCGGTCAGCGTTCGGGCCAACGCTTCAGCCTGGGCATCCTCGGCAAACACCGCCCCCGAGCCGCACTTCACATCCAGCACCAGCCCACCAATCCCCTCGGCCACCTTCTTGCTCAGGATGGATCCACAGATTAGTGGGATACTGTCGACCGTTGCAGTGGCGTCGCGGAGAGCGTACAGCACCGCGTCGGCCGGGGCGATCTCGTCATTCGCCCCGCAAATGGCACAACCGGCCGATCCGACCACCTCGACCAGTTCGTCAATCGACAACTCCACCCGAAATCCCGGGATGGACTCGAGTTTGTCGAGCGTACCGCCGGTATGGCCCAGGCCCCGTCCTGAGACCATCGGCACGTCCAAACCGCAGGCGGCAGCCAGCGGCGCCACCACCAGGGACGCCTTGTCTCCGACCCCGCCGGTGGAGTGCTTATCGACGGCCGGCCGGGCAAAACGCTCGGGGTCAATCCGCCGGCCGGTCCCGGCCATTGACTCGACCAGCCACCCGGTCTCGTCGACATCCAGGCCCACCACCGCGATCGCCATCAGCAGTGCGGCCAGTTGCCCGTCGGTCCATCCTCCGTCGGCGGCACCCTCGGTGAACTCCCGCAACTGGTCGCGAGACAGCGGCCGGCCGGCCCGTTTCGCAGCAATAATCTCCACGGCAGCCATCATCGGTCTCCCGCCCCGACAGGCAGCACACCGTCACGAGCCACGCGTCATCCGGTCGCTCAATCCGCTCCGGACCCAGAGTGCTCAGACGTCGTCGATCCAATCGGCGAAGAAGGTGAATTCCTCATCGATCTCGCCCGACCAGTTCCCCAGTTCCGCCATGGCGTAGTCGACTCCCTTGTCGTTGCCTGGCCCTCCACTGAGCACATCGGTGCCGGTCTGACCCTTGATGTAGTCATCCCCGTCCTCGCCCAGCATCACGTCTCGATCCATACCGCCGAACATCCGGTCCTCGCCGGTGCCACCGATCATTGTGTCCTTGCCGGAGTTTCCGTTGAGCACATCGTTGCCGTTCCAGCCCGAGAGTCCGTCGGCTCCGGATCCACCCAACAGCGTGTCGTCGCCATCTCCGCCATTGAGCAAGTCGTTCCCGTTCTCGCCCCACAGCGTGTCGTTTCCGGTTCCCCCCTTGAGCGAATCGTCGTCCCTCTGCCCACGGAGCACGTCGTTGCCGGCGCCCCCTACGAGCGTGTCGTCTCCGGATCCGCCATAGAGCGTGTCGTTGCCTCCGTTGCCCACGATTGAGTCGTCGCCGGGTCCACCATTGAGCTGATCACGGTCCCCGCCACCGATCAAGGTGTCCTCACCGCCGGAACCCCACAGCACCGCCCGCCCACTAAACCCCCCGGCGTCCAGACGGTTCGCCCCGACACCACCGGTCAGCTTGACCTCCTCGAAGTTGCTGATCAGATCGGTGCCTAGGCCACCGCTGAGTTGACTATCGGTAATCGTGAAGTTCACGTCGGCCCACTCGAAGACCCGGTCGTAGCCGGTGCCGCCGTCAAGTCGGTCGTTGCCGTTTTCGCCCCTGAGCGTGTCGTTGGAGCCCTGGCCCAGGAGCTTGTCGTCCCCCGCCCCACCCACCAGGAAGTCCTTGCCGGCGCCGCCGCGGATCGTGTCGTCTCCTGGGCCACCCTCGAGAAGATCGTCGCCGCTGTTGCCGACGATCTTGTCGGCGGCCAGCCCGCCCAGCATCGTGTCGCGGCCTCCGCCACCCAACATCGTGACCGGAATCGTGGCCAAGGTGGCGGAAAAGTAGTTGACGCCCTGTTCGGAACTCGGGCCGACCTTGCCATTCAGCTCCGCCCACTCGATACCGCTGAGCACGTCGTCCCCGAGATCGCCCTCGAGAGACGTGTCGGTGAGGAACAAGCTGCCCTCGGCCAAGATTTCGGTGAGCTCATCGTCGCCCAACCCGCCGATGATCGTGTCGTTGCCCGCGCCACCCCGCACCCGGTCGTCGCCGTCACCGGCATCGACCAGGTCGTCTCCGGTGTTCGCGTTCACAAAGTCGTTGCCGTCTCCGGCGATGTTCGTGTCCTCGCCATAACCGCCCAACAGTGTGTCGTCACCGTCGCCGCCCTCGAGGTAGTCATCGCCACTCTTGCCGTTGAGGAAGTCGTTCCCGGTGCCGCCCACGATCGAGTCGTTCAGCTTGCCGGCGGTCAGCCGGTCATTGCCGGCACCACCCTCGATCGTCACGTCACCCTGGTTGTAACCGCCGGCGTCGATCACGTTGTCGGCCGGACCACCCAACAATACGAATTGCTCGATGCTGACGTACCCGTCCGAGGAAGTCGGTGAAAACGTCCAGGGCGACGGTGTCCACGTACCCACCTCGATTAGAAAATTGTCCAATCGCTGGCCCAGGTCGGTCATCTGCTCCACACGGTCCTCACCGGCACCACCGTCGAACTGGTCCGGGCCCGCCGACCCGAAGAACACGTCGTTGCCAGCGGCACCGCTAAGCGTCGCCGAACCGCTGAAGTCGGTCGTGTCGAAGGTGTTCGCCGCGTCACCGCCGGTCAACTCGGCAGCCTCGATCTGGCTCAGGACGTCGGGCACCTGGCCGGACACTGCCAGTTGATTGTCGCTCAGAAGGAAATCGGCATCGGCCGTTTCCAACACCGTGTCGATGCCCGTTCCGCCGATCAGCGTATCGGAGCCATCACCGCCACCGACGGAGTCATCGCCGGCACCACCATCGACAATGTCGAATCCGGCGCCACCGGTCAGCAGGTCGTTGTCGTCACCACCCAGAATGTGCAGGTTCGACGGGAAGCTCGAGGCATCGATTGTGTCGTTGCCCGCTCCGCCACTGACAGTCACCGCCGCCAGCAGGCCCGCGTCCATCGGATCCAGAATTACCGTGTTGTCACCGTCACCAGCATTGATCGCGAGGCTACCGGTCGGATTTCGGAACGTGAAGAGTCCGAAATTGGTCAACCCGGTTCCCTCGAACAACGACATGTCCGTGCCCGACCCGTCTCGGGTTCGCATCTCGTGATCCAAAGCAAAGGACGGATTGCTCGAATCGATCGTGAACGACCGGTCGAGGACGTACGAGGGATCCACCACCGCTTCGACGTCGGTGTAACTGACCAGGTATTCGTCAAGCTGGATGGCACCGTCACCAATCCCGCTGACAACGTAGCTCACGTCTGCGAAAATCGGCAACGCCAGCAGCGGAGGTGACCGCAGTTCAATCACGTCGGCCGACGGGTTGGCACCGGCCACGAACGACAGGCCCACCGACGGATCGGCCGGATCACTCGGCAGCGGATTGCCATTGACGAAGTCGATGATCAACAGGTCGTCGGTCACGGACGGCGGCAGCATGGTCTGGGACACCCTGTCGCCGAAGATGGCGATCGGCAGCGTCCCGTCGGCGTTCTCGTGCAGAATCTCGGTCGTTCCATCCGGAGCGGTCCAGTCGACGCGGTAGTCGCCATCCAAGTCAATCCACAGGCGGTATTCATCGGGAGGCAGTTCGTTGTCGATGATCGTGCCGGTCCCCGGAGCACCAACAATGGCGTCACCGTCGAATTGGCCATCCTTGGTGACCGAGCTGGCATCCAGGCCCACGAAGAACGATTCGTCGACTTCCAGGAAGACGTCGTCGTTGATTGTAACCGTTGCCACCTGGACCAGCTCACCGGGAGCAAAGGTCACCGTGCCGGAGGTCGAGTCGTAATCGTTGCCGCCCAGAGCCGGTTCGATCAGGGTCGTCACCTCCGCTGAACCGCCGGTCAACAGGTCGTTGACCACCAGTGTGCTGGCGTCGACACCGGAGAGGCCCGAATCGAACGTGATCAGGGAGGGTCCGCTGGCCAGATCCCCCGTCACCGTCACGTTGCCCAACAACACCGTAATCGACTCCAGCGCTGACTGCACATCCGCGGCCGTGGAAATGGCAAACAGCTCGCCAGAGTTCTCTCCGTCGTAGATCAGGTAGAAACTGCCGGTGGTCGGCGTTCCGGTGATCTCCAACTGCTGCACTTCGTTGCCGTCGGATGTCGAGTAGTCCACCGTCACGGGCACGGCACTGGGATAGGTCAGCATCACGGGAAACTGGACATCGTGAGGACCCATCGGGTTGGCCCCCTCGTCGATCGCCGGCTGGTCACCGACGGTCAATTCCGCATCGTCGTTAAGAATCAGTCCCTCGCCACGACCGTCTTCGACGTTGACGGTCGTCGTGACCACGTCGAGATAGACGATCTCGTTGGGCTCGGGGTCCGTGTCGCCGTTGATCAGCACCGTCACGGTCTGGCTGAGCTGATTCGGGTCGGTGGGATCACTGAAGGTCAACACGTGGGTCAGCCCCGGCGGACTCGGCACCGCGTCGTAGTCGACGCCGGCAATCGCCGACCCATCCACCGTGGCGACTTCGACGGTGATCGTCACCGGCGTATCGATTGGCTGCACCAGCCTGACGGTGTAGATCATCATCGCCTGGCCGGAGTCTCCTTCGATCACCAGCGTGTCGTCGATGGCCACGGCGGTGTCGTCGTTGAGGATTGTAACCGTCCCCTGCACATTGATCAGTTCGGCCCCGGATGGAGAACTCAGGTCTACAAAGAACTTCTCGGTCGGCTCCACCGACAGGTCACCGTTGACCGCCACCGAGATGTTCTGAGTGATCTCGCCGGGCGGAAACGTCAGGGTGCCCGAGACCGCCTGGTAGTCACTGCCCTGGAAAGCGGTTCCGTCAGACGTGGTGAACTCAACGGTTACGGTCTCGACACTGGGCGCCGAGAGGATCACCGGGATTTCGACACTCTGCGACCCGGTGCTGCCTTCGACCAGTGACACGTCGTTGGCCGAGAGGAACAGGAAGGCCAACTCGTAGGAGCCGATGTCGGCGTCTGCATTCGTCGGACGGCTCGCCCCTCGCTGGTCAGTCGTCTCGTCCCCGCCGGTGTTGTCTCCCGAGTCGATCGCCGGGCTGCTGGGCAGCAGCCGGTGCGTCCGCGTCGGTCCACCGTTGTCACGCAGCACCACGTCGATCACCGGGTCAAAGGGGCTGGCCGAAGATCCGATCTGGTCGCCCTGCTGGTTATGGACGAAGCCGATCGAGGAGCCGGCGTCACCGACGAGGTTGTTGCCGAGGGTGATGAACCGGCCACGAAGATCGCCGTCGATTCCGCTGACGTTATTCGCCGCGATCAGGGTGTTCTTGGTGGTCATCGATCCCCCGTCGGCAGCGACGCCGCCGACATTGACCGCCGAGTTATTGACCACCGTGACTGCGTCGAGCAGTCCCATTCCGATCGAGACGATCCCACCCCCGGCGCCGGCCGAGTTGCCCGAGATCGTGCTGTTGATCATCGTCAGCGAGTCTTCGTTGAAGATCGCACCGGCTGCGGCCGAGGCCAGGTTGTCCGCCAGGGTGCTCTCGATGATCATCGCCATCGAGAACCCCTGCAGTGCCACCGTCGAGAGGTCCGCGTGTGGTGTGGCCGTGGTACCGCCGAAACCGCGTACGACATTCAGTGTGTCGCCCGAGACCGACGTGACACTCAGCAGCTCGGCGCCGACACTCACGTCAAAGGGCGTGTCGATCGGGAAGGCCGAGGCATCAGCGAGCGTCACCGTGCCGCTGCCAACGGTGAGCGAACCGTTGAGTGTGCCCAGGATCGTGGCGTTGTAGAGTCCGCCGCCGCGTGACTCGGAGACATTGTCGGCCACCTCGCTGCGAACGATGGTCAGCCTGTTCTGGTTGTACACCCCGCCCCCCTGGGCGTGCGAGATGTTGTTGGAGATCGTACTCGACTCGATCGTCGCGTTGCCGCCGGCCGACAGAATGATCGATGCTCCATCGGCATGACTGGCCGCGGTGGTCCCGTTGGCAGCTCGCGTGAGCGTGAACAGGTCGCCGGCCACATCGGTAACCAGGATGTCTTCCGTGTCGAGTCGAATCGTAAATGACCCGTCTCGCGGAAACGCATCGGCGTCGAGAACCCTCAGGGTCGGGGCACCGCTGCCGATCGCCCCATCCAGTCGACTCGACTGGAAGTTGTACAGCCCACCCCCCTGCACGTAGGCCATGTTGTTCTGGATCTGACTCTCGGTGATGCTCAGCTCGCCGGAGTTGAAGACTCCGCCTCCGCGGGCGGCCACGTTTCCGGTCACGCTGACGTCGCTGAAGGCCAGGTCACCGTTGTTGAGCACACCACCGCCGTAGGCCGCGGTACCGGCGTTACCACCGGTGACCGTCACGCCCGAAATACTCAGGCTCGCCCCGGCCTGCACGTGAAAGACGCGGTCGATCCCATCGGCGTCGATGATCGTCTCCCCATTTCCGGCCCCCAGGATCTCCAGGTCGTCTGTGACGTCCAGGTCCCCAACCAGCCCGACGTCCTCATCCCGACCGGTCAGGGACAACAGGAACGTCCCGCGAGAAAGGATGATCGTGTCTCGACCCGGACGGGAATTCGCCTCGTTGATCGCCGCCCGCAGGCTGCTGAGACCATCGTTGTCGGCACTGATCCCGTCGTTGGGGTTGACGTCGATCGAGTCGAGGAAGCTGTTGACGATGAAACCGCTCTCGACGGCACCGATATCGATCGTGGTCACGCCGTCTCCGTCTCCATCGAAGATCCGGGCGAAGCCGCGCTGGTCGGTCAGCGGAGGATTCGAGTTGTCTCCCGCATCCCGTGCCGGGCTGCCGAACTGCAGGCCGTGCGAGGAAGTGGGCCCACCGTTGAATTGCAGGTCAAACAGCGAGGGGTCCAGGGGTGAGAGCGGATCACCGACCTGGTCGGTCGCGCCGAAGCTGGCCACGATATTCGGGTCACTTCCCACGTTGCCGATCAGGTTGTGGCCGTCGGACTGGAACCCGGTTCCGAACACATCATCGCCTGTGTCGGAGGCGGAGTTTTTGGCGATGATCGTGTTGCGAATCGTCAGCACGTCGGGCACCGTCGGAGCATTCGAGATGCCGCCGCCGTCTGTCGCCTGGTTCTTGTAGATCGTGCTGTGGGTCAGTAGCATCTCGCCCTGGTTGACAAAACCGCCGCCGGTCGACGAGCGGTTGCCGCTGAGCGTGGTATTGACGACCGTGGCGACTCCGACCGAGTCGTTGGCCAGTCCGCCGCCGCTGCCGCTCGATTCGTTGTCGAAGATCAGGGCAGCCAAGACCGTCAGGCCGGTGTTGGAGGTGTTGTGGATAGCCCCGCCATCGCTGCCGGCGATGTTGCCCGTGAGTGCGGAAAAACTGACCGTCATGTCGCCGGTGTCGCTGTTGGCCACCGCCCCGCCATCGTCAACGGCGGTGTTTTGCAGGAACGAGGACCTGTCGAGCGTCACCAGGCCGACCTCGTCGTTGTAGATCGCACCGCCGTCGTCACCCGCGTCGTTTTCACTGAACGTCGATCCGCTAACATCCAGGCTGCGAGCCGTGGCGATCGCGCCGCCGTCAACTGCCGTGTTATGCGAGAAGCTCGAATCGACAACCGTCATCAGCCCGAAGTTGTTCGCCGAACCGCCACGCGTGGTGGACGAGTTCAGCGCGAACGTATCGTTGCTCAGGGTCACGTCTCCGTTGGACGCGTTGTAGATCGCACCCCCACTGCCGGCCGCGGTATTGCTCGCGTAGATCGTACGACTGCTGATCACCGTGCCGTCGTCGTTGTAGATTGCACCGCCGTCGTCGCTGGCCGCGTTGGCCGTGAACGTCGTGTTGGTGACCGACAACACACTGGCCAGTTCGTTGAAGACCGCAGCACCGTCCTGGCTGATGTTGACCGAAAAACGGCTGTTGTTGATCGTCAGGTCGGCCGCATCGTTGTTGTAGACGCCACCGCCCTGGCCCAGTGCCACGTTGTTCATCACGTCACTGTTGCTCAGAACCACTCCGCCGTCGAGATCGTTGTAGACACCTCCGCCGTCGTTGCCGGCGATGTTGCTGATGATTTCGGAATTGCGAATCGACATCAACGCGTTGTCGTTGTTGTAGACACCGCCGCCGTCGAAGGCCTGGTTGAGCGTCACCAACGAGGAGTCCAGTGTCGCGTCGCCGGTGGAAGTATTGAAGACGGCTCCGCCGGAGGCCGCCGAGAGGTTGCCCGAGAATGTCACTTCCTGGGCCAGCAGTGTTCCGCTGTTGTGAACCGCACCACCCTCGGAACTGCCCGTCACCACACCGCCGGTCACGATCAGGCTCCGCAGCGTGGCCGAGACTCCGGTGAGCACCTGGAAGGCCCGGTCGATCCCGTTGGCATCGATGATCGTCCCGCCCTCGCCGATGATCGTCAACCTGCCGGTGTTATCGGTGATGTCCAGGTCGCCGGATCCGTCCGAAGATTCTCCTCGCTGCCAGCTGTCGCTGGCATCGGCCTGTATCACGTTGCCCGAAATGTCCTGGATGTTGGAGCCGCTGGCCACCAGCGTCAGCACGTACACTCCGTCGAATCCCGTCACGGTGTTCAGGTTCAGCGTGTACTGTGTGTTGGAGAGCTGCGACAGCGTCACGCCGGCCAGCGGGATGTTGATCGCACCGCTGCCCGAATCGCGGGTCAGCGTGAAGTCACCCAGGTCCACGCCCGTGACCCATTCACTAAAGTCGACCGTCACAAGGCCCACGTTGGTGATTCGTGGATCGGGCAGCACATCCACAATGTCGGCCGTCGGCGCCACGCTGTCGGGGCCCTTGACCCACTGATCCATCGCATCCACGGCCAGCAGGTTCCCCGAGAGGTCCTGGATTCCCGAACCCGCTGCAACCAACATCAACTCGTAGGTGCCGTCCGGGAGAGTCAGGCTGCCACTGAGGTCCATCGTGTACTGGTCCGGAGTCACCTCGAGCAGCTGCACTCCGGTCAACGGAAGGTTGGACATGCCACCACCACCGCCAAAGTCGACTCCAAGCACGAAGTCCGCAATGTCGACCCCGGTGACCGCTTCGTTGAAGTTGATCGTGATCACGCCGACTTCCGACGAACGCGGATCGGGAGTGACGTCGACAATATCCGCAATGGGTGCGTAGACATCCGGACCGGTCAGCCATGCGTCCACCGCGTCCCCGGAGAGAGGATTGCCCACCAGGTCGACGATCGAGCTGGCCGCTGCGACCAGAGTCAACTCGTACATGCCGTTGACATCGGTCACGGATGAGAGGTCCAGCGTATAGGTCGTGTTGTTGATCTGGTTGGCGCCGACCCCGCTCAGGGGCACCACCACCGGGCCGCTGCCGATGTCGCGGGTCAGCACGAAATCGGGAGCACCATCGGAGAGATCGACGTTGATCACGTCCTCGTCGAAGGACACCGTCACCGTCCCTACCGGCGTGTCGCGGGGATCGGGAGTGATGTCGATGATGTCGGCGGTCGGGTCGACCGTGTCCGGCTCGGTCATCGTCAACAGGTACACCTGGTCGGCCAACAGGATGGTGTTCTCACCGGCCAGCGCGTTGGCTTCCTGCACCGCTGCACGCAGGGTGATCTGTTTGCCGATGGCCAACAGGTCGCCGTCGACCAGTCCATCGCCCAGGGGCGTCGTGTCGGTGAGATCGTCCGTGGAATTAACATAGAAGTTGCCGAACTCGACCGCTCCGATGTCGATGGTCTGCACCAGGTCCGCGTCGGGTCCGTCCAGGATCCGCGGAGCCCCACGCTGCTCGCTGGCAATCTCCGAGGACAGCCCCGTGTTCTCACCTCCGTCGATCGCCAGGCTGTCCTTCAGCAACAGGTGAGTCGCGGTCGGGCCTCCGTTGTCTCCCAGGTTGCCGTCGATCAGCGGATCCAGGATGTTCGAGGCGCTACCCACGAAGTCGCCGTTGGTATTGGGCTGACCCGGAACAGCCGGGGGCGGGAACGACGCGGAGGCGCCGGAGTTGTTGCCCACCAGGTTGTTGCCCAGGGTGGTGAATGTCCCCGAGACATCCGGGAAGTCCATCGACGCGGTGTTCTGTGCCAACAGCGTGTTCTGCACCGAAGTGACACCCGAGGTCGAGACTCCGCCGCCGACGTTGTCGACCGTGTTGGCCGTCACGGTGGTGCTGAACAGCGAGAGCGTGGCTTCGTTGTGGATCCCGCCGCCGTCGCGACTGGCCGTGTTACCCGAAATCGTGGTGTTGTAGAACGTGGCGTTGCCCAGCGAGATGTTGACCAGGCCCCCACCGTCCAGCGAGCTGCTGTTCCCAGAAATTGTGCTGCTGTAAACGGCCAAATCGCCCACGTTGCGAATGCCGCCGCCGTCGCCACCGGCAGTGTTCGACGACACCGTGACCCGCTCCAGGCGCAGGCTTCCGTTGGCGTTGATGCCGCCACCTGAATCCTCCGCCGTGTTCCCGTTCACGACCACGTCGACCAGGGTCAGGTCCCCCGCGCTGCGGATGCCGCCACCGTCTTCGCTGCCGACCACCGAGCCACCGGTCAGGGTCACGCCACGGATCTCGGCCACCACGCCGCCGAAGACCTGCAGCACACGCTCCAGGCCGTCCGCGTCGATTGTCGTCACGTCGGCACCTTCACCGATGATCGTCAGCCCCTGCCGGATGTCCAGGTCACCGCTCACGGAGTTGTCTTCGCCAACCCCAGCCAGTTCCAGCACGTAGTCCCCCGCCGGCAAGGCAATCGTGTCATGACCGGGCAGCATGTTGGCTTCCTGGATCGCAGCCCGCAGAGTGATCTGCTTACCGGGGACCGTCAGGTCCACGTCGATGTTCCCGTCGCCCAGGGGGGTCGCATCGACCAGGTCCTCGGTGCTGTTGACGATGATCGTCGTGTCGGTCACCCAGACGTCGCTGGCGTCCACGACCAGGGCACTGCCGAGGCCGTCGCTGATGCCCGAACCGGCCGCCTTGAGCGTCAATGCGTAGCTGCCGTTGACGCCGGTCACGTTGGTTAGATCGAGTCGGTACTCGTCGTCGGACAAATTGGTCAGCGTGACATCACCGAGATCCAGCAGCAGGCCGTCCCGTCTCAATTCAAAGTCCGTGAGATCCACTCCGGTGACGTCCAGGTCCGCCCCGCTGACGGGATCGGTGAATTGGATCGTCACGTCACCCACAAACGTAATCCGCGGATCGGGAGCGATATCCACGATGTCGGCGTTGGGGCCGGTGTTGCCCTTGGTCCAGTCAACCTCGGGATCGACCGTCAACGCGTTGCCCCCGGTGTCGATGATGCCACTGGCAAGCGACACCAGAGTCAATTCGTAGTACCCGTCGATGTCGGAGACATCCAGGAGTTGCACGGCGTACCGGAAGGGAGTGATCTCGACCACCGTAGCAGCCGAGAGATCCACGGGAATCGACTCGCGGGTCAGACTGAAATCGGCAATGTCGACCCCGGTCACGTCCTCGCTGAAGATCACCGTCGCGAAGCTCAACGCCGTCGTCCGCGGATCCGGATCGATGGTGATGAAATTCGCCGTCGGAGGCGTGGTGTCGGTCGTCGTCTTGATCCACGCGTCCTCGGGATCGGCCAGCGTGACCGGATCGACCGTCAACACGTTGCCCGCCTCGTCGCTGACGCCGCCGGGAACCGAAAACGTCAGCACGTACTCGCCATCGACATCGGTCACGTCTCGCAGGTCCACCGTGTACCGCTGGACCCAGTCCCCACTCCCCTCGGCCACGATGCTCAAACCCGAAAGATCAACCGGCAGAGTGTTCAGCGTCAGGCTCAGGTCACCGATGTCCACCGCGGCGCTGTCCACTGGTTCGCTGAAGATCAGGTTGACGATGTCCCCGTCGGTCGTCCGCGGATCGGGCGTCACGTCCAGGATGTCCAGGGTCGGCAGAGTGGTGTCCATCTCCCAGTTCAAGCCGGCATCGTTGGGCAGATTGTTGCCCGCCGCGTCGATGATGCCGCTGTCGGGAGCGACCAGCGTCAGTGCGTAGAAACCCTCGGCGACCGTGACACCACTCACGTCCAGTGTCCACGTAGCTCCGGACCCCCCGGCACTCAATCCGACCAGTGAAACTGGCTGGCCGTCGCGAGCCAGAACGAAGTCGTCTATATCAAGGCCGGTGACCGGCTTGGTGAAGTTGACCGTGACCGTTCCGGCGTCCGTGTTCCGCGGGGAGGTGATCGGGGTGAACGAGGCGGAGGGAGCCAGGATGTTGGTCTGCCAGCCCACCGTGTCGGTGACGATCCCGTTGCCCGAGGAATCCACGACCGGCGACAACGGATCCGTGTCAACCAGGCTCAAGACGTAGGCACCCGCGGCGCTCGTCTTGAGGTTCAGGTCGATCGTGTACTGGCTGCCGGTCAACTCGATCACCGTCAGGCCATCCACCGGCACGTTGACCGGACCGCTGCCGGTGTCGCGCGTCATGCGGAAGTCGGCGATTTCCACTCCCACGACGTCTTCCGAGACGTTCATCGTCACCACGCCGACGGCGGAATTTCTGACCGAGGGGTTGATCGCCACGAAGGAGGCCACCGGGGCCTGCTCGTCGCGACTCCAGACGTCATCGGCGCCGACATTCAGTGTATTCCCGGCCCCGTCGACGAGCTGGGTCAGGCCGTTGAACAGCAGGTCATGAGTGGCCGGCCCGACGTCGTCGGTCAGAACACTCAACGTGTACTCACCATCCCCGTGTGTGACCCGCCGCCCTTCGACCTCCGTCGAAATGCTCGACGAGGTTCCAACCAGGGGAGTGCCTCCCAGCGGACTGTCACTGGTCACCAGCGGGAGGATGTCCAGCTTGTTGTAGTTGCCCGCAAATTCCACGTCGATCGGGATCGACGGCAACGGTCCGCCGGTGACGACCACGTCACCGGGAACCAGCGACGGCAGAGCCTCAAGCGCCGCCTGGACTTCCGAAGCGACTGCGTCAAAGGGCAGCACGCCGGTCTCCTCGGAACTGCCGGGAGTCGGATTCGGCTCGAACAGCAGGCTGAATTCTCCCGCGGTCGCGCCGTTGAGAGTCACTCGCTGGAATTCGTTGGTATCAAAGGCGATCGAATAATTCGTGCCGTTGCCGTGCTGCAGCGTCGAAATCGCACCGGCCGGCGACGTGATCCCGGTCAACTGATCGGCGTTGATGATCATCGTCGGCTGGTTCAGCCGATCGCGCTCGCCGATGAACTCGACCTGGATCGGCACGAACGGCAGCGGACCGCCGGTCGTCTTGGCATTGTTGGGACCAACGGTGCTGATGATCGCCTCGTCGGTCAGACGGTTGAAGACCGTCACCGCATCGGCATCGAACGGAATGGGCAAGGTGACCATTCCCTTGAATTCGAGCGTGAATGTGCCGCCATCGGGCATGTTGGTCGGCGAGAAGCTGACCTCCTGGATCTCGTTGACACCCATGACGGTGAGGTCATGGCCGGCCGGGCCCAGTTCGATGTTCTTGATCCACTTGCCGCCACCGATGTAGTCGCCACCGGCCGAGATGCCCGAGCCCTGCGGCAGGGTGATGATCACGGCACTCTCGTCGCCATCACCGGTCAACCCGTTGCCATTGGGGATCAACTCCACGACATCCTTCAGCGCCAGGTCTCCCTTGAACTCGATCGAGACCGGCGAGTTGGGCAACGGTCCGCCGCCGACGCTCACGTTGCCCATCTTGACCCAGAATCCGCCACCGGAGTACTCGCCGTCGCCCTTGATGCCGTCGAGGCTGAAGCTGTCCTCGTCGACGACCGTCACGGTCCTTTGACCGTTGATCACAGTGTTCTCGATGTGATCGACGAACTTGCCGGCAGTATGCGCCACTGCCGCTGAGCCGTTGGCGGCTCGTGTCACCGTCAGCGTGTCGCCCACCCGGTTGGTGACCAACAGGTCCTCGTCATCGATCCGCACCTTGAACGTGGTGGGAGGAGTGGTCGCAGGGTCGGCCGCCGGGAACACGCTGCCGTCCTCGACAGTGATCATCGTCGTCGCCGCACCGATCGAGTTGACCATCCGAGAACGCTCGCCAACGACCGACACCCCGTTGAGCAGGATCTCCTCACCGGTGAGCAGGCCGTGAGCCGGCGTGGCCAGAATCACCGGATCGCCGTTGTCGACGTCGTAGATCAGGCCGTGGCGGCCTGCAATCGTGACCATCGCTTCCAACTGGGTCTGGATCTCATTAGTCGACACGTCGTAGGGCAGTGTGATCGTCTGCCAGCCACCCTTGATCAACTCGACCGACTCGATACTCGGGCCAGGCTCCTCGCCTTGCAGGAAACTCGTCACCGCCACGGTGTGGTTGCCCAGACCGCTATCGTCGGCGATCAGCAGTCCGTGGTCGCCGTTGGCCAGGCCGTTGACGAATTCAACCAGGATGTCGTTACCCGGAAGCGGACCACCGGTAACGACCGTGTTGTTGACTCCCACCGTCGTGAGATTCTCCAGCGCCACGCGGACCCCGAAAGCCGTCGCAGTCGTACCCAGCCCGCCGGTGGCTGCACCGTTGAAGGTCAGAGTAAAAGCGCCACCGCCGGTACCGGCGTCCGGATCGATCAGTTCCAGTGAAATTCGCTGGGTCTCGTTGATGCCCACCAGCGACGTGTCGCAGGTCAGTCCGTAGTAACAGACCGGTATCAGCAGTGTCGGATCCTGGCTCGGAGGAAAGATCGGGAACAGACCCATCCAGGGAGTGCTGACCACGTCCTCGCTGGCCGGGCTCCACTGCTCGAGCACCATGTCGGGCTCGACCAGCGTCAGGCCGTTGACCCGCGAGCCGATCAAGGTGACATCCAGGTTTTGGAGCAACCCGGTGAATTCCACCTCCAGCGGACTGCGAAGAACCCCCTCGACCAGGGTCGTCACGAACGACTGAGCCGTGCTGGCAGGGCCTCCCACCGAATACGTCGTCGTCAACTCGGGGATGTCGATCGCCGACAGGTGGCGTGTGAATTCGATCTCCAGCGGGAAGAACGGCAATCCGCCAACAAAGGGATTTGCTTCGGTCACCAGTACGCCACCACTGGGAATCCCCACCAGCCGCTGCAGCGCCGACTGCACGCTCAGCACACCTGGGGTTGGCGTGCTGGCCACCACCGTGGCCACGCCCGGGTTACTGACCAGCCCGGTCGGATCCACGTGGATCTGGGGAACGTCTCGGGTGCCCAGCGACGGACCGCGGAACTCGATATAAACCCCGGTCGTCCCCAGTGGCCCACCGGTCGCCTGGATGTCGATCTCAGGACCCTCGAAGCTCTCAAGACGCTCGAGCGTCGTTTCCACGCTCAACGCGCCTTCGACTCCCATCCCCGGCAACGGGTTGATCTCGGCCAACTCGTCGGTATGCACCCCGTTCTCGGTCAACAGCGAACTGTCGACGATCAGGTCTTCGATGTCGATGTGCGCCAGAGTCCCCAGGAATTCGATCTCAACATCCATCCCCGGCAGAGGCCCCTCGGTGGCCGACAGGTTGTTCTTAACCTGGGCATCGATCGCGTGCACCGTCTGGACCGTGTCGTTGTGACCGCGGATCACGGTCAGGGTCCCGGTGGGGACGTCCTTGTCGGTGACCTGCAGATCCTCGTTGTCAATACGAACCGTGAACGGCAGCTCCTGGGTGTCGAACACCGAGATGTCGACCACGGTGATCGTCTCCTGCGTGTCGTCGATCGGGGCGGCCAGGTGGGTGCCATCGAGAATCTCCTCGAACAGTTCCAGGGCTGTCTCGACACTCAGGGTCCCTCCCTGGAGTTCGGTCACCACCACGTCCTCGTCACCGGGATTCACCGAATCGGTCAGGGTGCTCGAATCGGCGCCGAGCGTGGCGATTTCGTAATAGCTCAGGTTCCCGGCTGGATCGAATTCGACCTCGACCATCGACCCGGGCAGGGCTCCACCCGTGGCCAGGATGTCGCCGTTGGCGATCTGGTTGAGACCTTCCAGGGCTGACTTGACGTCCACGGCACTCGCATCGAAGTTGATCGCGGCCGTCGTCTCAATGAAGTGCACCGACTGGTCCAGGTCGTGGGTCACGGCGGTCGTACCGTTGATCCCGCGGGTAACGGTGAACGTGTTGGCCACGTCGTCGACCTCGGTCACAAGCATCTCTTCGCTGTCGATCCGGATGTTGAACTGGTCGATGACCACCAGCACTCCAACCGGCATGGCGGCTCCCAGGCCGTCAAGCATCGCAGAGACATCGATCACCGGGATCACGGTGACCAGGTCGGTCACTCCCGACTGGCCCTCGCGAGAGGGGGTGATCACGGCATCCTCGTCACCGGGAGCCTGCGTATCGGAGAGACTGCTGCCGTCGGGGTGCAGCAGTACGATGTTCTGGGCACCCAGGTTTCCGATGAACTCGATCGTCACATTCGTGTCAGGCAGTGGACCTCCGATGGCCAGCACATCGCCGGCCCCAATCGAAATCAGTCCCTCCAGGTCCGTCTGAACGTCGGCCGCGGTCGCATCGTGAGTGATCGCCAAGGTCACTTCGACCACCGCCACGCGATCTCCAACGAGGTGCCCGACATCGAGAGTCGCGTTCTGACCACGCAACACCGTCAGCGTGTTGGTCGCCGGGTTGTTGTCCGTCACGCTCATGATTTCGAGGTCATTGACCCGGATCAGGAAGGGAGCGACCGGCAGCAGACTGGAATCGACGACCACGATCAGGCCGGCTCCGCCCAACACGATCTGGTCCACCGTCGTCTCGGCCGCGGTGGGGGACTCGAAAGTCAGAGTGAATGTCCCGCCGTCGGGGTTGCCAACCAGTTCCAGTTCCTGCTGTTCGTCGACACCCAGGAGAGTGGCCGGCACGGCGCGGGGGTCGAGGAAGGAGAGCGTGAAGTCGCCGCCGTCGGGGTTGCCCTGCACGTCGATCTGCTGCCGCTCGGTCGTGCTGAGGTCGGCAGTGGCGTTGTAGGCGATCTCGCGGGTCGTCTTGACAAAGTGCACTTCCAAGTCATTGGCGTGCCCCACGGCAGTCGTCCCGAGAATTTCACGGTCCACCGTGAGCACGTTGCCGACAGCCGAAGTGACTCGCATCACCTCGTCCTCGATCACAACACTGTACGGCTCGGCCAGCGGATCACCACTGGGCAACGCGTTGCCCAGCGCGTCGGTCATCAGGGTGTAGTCCTTCAGCACCAGCATCGTGTCGGAGAAGGCGATCGATCCGTCCAGAATCCCGGGCACCGTGTCAGGATGCTGGAAGGTCAGCGTGAAGGTGCCGCCGTCGGGGTCGCCCGACATCCTGAGCACCTGAACCGCGTTGCGACTGTCGTCGGACGGCGCGTCGTGGGCAATCGGGATCGAGGTCTCGATGTAGAACACATCGGTGTCGGCATTGTGCACGGACAGCGTGCTGCCGTTGATCGCTCGCTCGACCGTCAGAGTATTCCCCACCACTGCACTGACCCGCATCTCCTCGTCGTCGAGGCGGATGTTGAACTCCTCGTCGGTAGCCAGCGGATTTCCCGTGGGCAACGGCTCCTTACGGTGATTGGTCATCTCGGCAAAATCGTTGACCACCACCGTCGTTGAAGACGGCAGGTCGTTGATCTGGCCGGCGAGACCACCGGCCAGGGTATCCGGATGCAGGAATGAGATCGTGAAGGTGTCATCAGCGCCAGCGCCGCTAATCCCGACCCGCTGAATCTCGTGCACCCCGCCGGTGTGCGTCGCGTCGGCCGGGATGTCCAGCGTCTCCTGCACCTCGTACAGCGTTCGACCAGCGGTGTGCTCCGCCGCCGTTGTGCCCGCCACGGCCCGCACGACCCTCATCGTCTTACCATCGACCACCTCGGTGACCAAGATTACCTCGTCGTCGATCTGGATTGGGAACGGCGCCAGCAACGGCACTCCGTTGGGCAGACCCATCTCCCGTCCGTACTGGTCGATGAACTCGGTGGTGTCGTTGACCGTGATCGTCGTCGCCACGTCGCTGGTGTCGGCCCCCAGCACGGTCACCGGATGCAGGTACGTCAGGGTGAACGTGTCCCCACCGACGGTGGTCCCGATTAGCTCGAACTCCTGGACGTCGTTGAGCCCGGCCAGAGGCCCTCCTCGGACGATGACGTCACCGGGACGGATCGTCGGCAAACCCTCCAACGCGGCCTGGATCTCGGCCGTCGTCGCGCGAAATTCCAACGGGTCGGTCATCTGGACCTGCGGTATTCCCGCGTTTCTGAATTCCAGGGCAAAGTAACCGTCCATCGGCAAGCCGGTCATGTCCAGCCGCTGCAGTTCGTTGGTGTTGACCGGGTAGGTCAACGTGAAGCTGCCGCCGGTCGGGTTGCCCAGCACATTCAGGTGCTGCTGCTCGTTGACACCAAGGTCAAACGTGTTGGCCTGGACGTTGGAAACGGTGTAGACACCATTGGCGGCCCCGTTACCCAGGATGCCGCTGATCGTCACTTCGTCGCCGTTATTCAGGTGGATGCCGACGCCGATCGAGGTGATCGTGACCGGGGACTTGGCTCCATCGGGTAGCACGTGACTGGCGGCGGTGATCACGCCCGTGGTACTGGTGGTGCCGTCGTCAAAGGCCAAGGCGAAGTCATCGATGTCGATGCTCTTCATGTCCTCGGAATAGATCACGTCGACGACTCCCGCGTCGACATTGCGGTCACCGGGCACGATATCCACAACGTCGGGCAGCGGGAAACTGGCCGTGAGAGGATCGGGGAAGGTGAACATGCCAACCGGACGGCCGGCCAGGTGAGGCTCGATCGGAGAGTTCCGAAACCCGCGCTCGACGGTCATGATGTCGCCGTTGCGCTGCAGGACTCGCATCTGCTCGTGATCGACCTGGAACGTGAACCCGGGCTGCAGCACCGCGCCGTCGTCCCCGTGGCCGCCCACGAACACGCTCGCATCTTCTACCCGAATGGTGGTGGTGTTCACGCTGACGAAATCGGTCAGGTAGGTGCCGAAGATGTCCCAGCCGCACGGACCCGGATCAGCGAAATTGCTGCCAGTCTCGAACTGGTTGTTGGGACCCGTGCCGGAAGTGTCGAAACCGGTCTGCACGCGGAAGGTCTTCTCGACTCCCATGCCTGGATACTGGAAATGATCGGCATCCGGGGTCGGCCCCGACGGCGGCATCGTCGGAGGAGAATCGAAATACACAATGCTTCGCCAGGGGATGTTGCAGGCGCTGCGAGGAAGCGTGCCCGAAGAAAATGGGCCGCCCGGCTGTTTTGCCGGGGCGGTTAGACGTCTCTTGAAGTCCGGCTCGTTGTTCGTGTAGACCGGCCACACGCCGGAATGGGGGTTCATGCCGTTGCCTTCATTGCCGTTGAAGACCAGGTTCATCCGGGACAACGGATCGGTTGTGTAGCTGCCGATAATGTACGTCGACTCGTTCCAAGTTCCCCCGGTCGTCGGCGGATCGACCGTGGAGATATAAGCCTCGACCAGGAAGTCGTTACCGAAGTTGCCCTCGAAGAAGTTGTTCGTCACCCGCGCGTCGATCCGGCCGTTGCCCTTGGTCCAGTGACCGTCGTTGGACCCGACGCCAGGCCCGTAACTGCCGCCCAGGCCACCTTCCTGGGCGATGTCGCCGGAGGGGTCTCGCAGCGCGTAAGCCGGCGGCGTGCTCTGGCCGAAGTTGCTCCCGGCCCGCACCACGATGCCTGTGCCGGTCAGTGAACTGCCCACACCGTTGTCTTCGACGGTGTTGGTGTCGAAGTTCAGCATCAGGTCGGCAATGTTCTCCATGGGGCCGTTGGCTGTCAGCGGGACCGAGCTGTGGACATCCTGCGGCTGGTCATCGTCGGCGGTATTGACGATGTAGAGCCCCTCGTGCCGGTTGCCGACCAGTTCATTGCGGCCGGTGTCCAACGGCAGCAGCGGATCACCCGCCTTGAACTGCATGATTCCCACGTTGCGGATGTCGACACCGCGACCGTCGTTGCCCTCGATGAAGTTCCCCGTGGCCACCACGTGCAGCGTGCCGGTCGGGTTGGTCGAGAGTTCGATGCCGTCGCCGGTCATCACCGCGTCGTTGAGGTCGGCGTCGTCGTTATTGCGGATCAGGTTGTCACGGATGGTAGAGATCACTACCGGTGCGGCATTGATGTCGAGGCCGATTCCGCTGTTTTCCGAGAGATCATTGCCTTTGATCGAGGAGGTGTGGTTGGGATTGAGTCCCGAAGGGTCGATGTCGACTCCGCCGGTGCCGTTGAACTTCACAATGTTGTTGGAAAACGAAATCGCGCCCCCGCGATTGATGGTCATCCCGTCCAGCCCGTTGCTGGCAATCAGGTTCCCGCGGTCCTTGCCGTCGACCGGATCGGAACCCTCGATCCCGACGAACAGCGGTGTCACGACCACCACGGCCGCAGGAGTCGGGTCACCCGGAGGTGCCGACGGGACGATCTCGGTGATGTTGTCGTAGAGGCCGTGGCGGCCGATGATCTGGATCCCGTGAGCTCCGTTGTCGGTGATCACGTTCTTGACCCAGGTGCCTCCCACCTGCCGGATATCCGTCGCATCGTTTTCACGCGTCGACAACTCGATGCCGTCGGCTGAGTTGTAACGAATCCGGTTGTCCTCGATGTCGACCAGCAGCCGTGCATCCGCTTCGGCTCTCAGCAGGATCCCGCTGGTGTTGGTGCCCCGGTTCGCCTCGATCACGTTGCGGACGATTTCCATGTCCTGCAGGTCGATGCTGCCGTTGTAGAGATGAATGTCGATGCCCGCACCGCGACGCTCCGACAACCCCGGAGCAATAATCTCGGATCGAGCCGAGAGACCGTTGTTGACGAAGGTGTTCTCGATGATCGTGACGGCCCGCCGTTGATCGAGTTGAGGATTGACCTTGTGCATCCGGCCTTCATCTTCACGCCGGTACTTCAACCCGTCGTCCTGGTTGTTGACGACCGTGTTGTGGGACATGTAGAAGTCCTGGACGGTCGAATCCTCCTCGACTCGGAACACGACGCCGCGACCCGCGTTGCCTCCGCTGGAGGTGAAGATCCGGTCTCCCTCAGGGTGCGATTCGCCGGCAAACGTCCCGACGCCCCGCACCACCGTCAACTCCGCTTCGCCCACCACCGTCACCTGCAATTCTTCGCGACCGATCTGCACGTTGAACGGAAGCGAGATGCCCACAAATGAGGTCGTGTCGGCGACGGGAATCGCGGTCTGTGTCGCGTTGAGCGTGTCGGTCAGAGACGTCGAGGCATCGGTCCCGATGTTGTTGTTCTGCATCAAGGCCCGGTCCAAGCGGTTGGTCGCCTCGAAACCGACCGTCACGCCGATCAGTTGAACCTGGACCCCGTCCCCGACGTAGTTGGTCGAGTTCAGCCCGTCATCGACCGTGCGGGTGATCGTGTTGTATTGCACGGTGAATGTCGCCGCCGCGCGATCGACCAGCGTGAAGTTGACACCGACGCCAGTGTTCCCATCAAAGACATTGGCGTTGGCCAGGCTGCCACCGACGATCACGTCGTAGGAATTGTTGCCGTTGTCGGTCAGGTTCGTGTCCGTTCCCTCAACGACCAGGCCACCGGCACTGTTGTTGTTGATACGGTTGCGGACGACATCGGCCACCAGTTGGGTGCCGAGGGGCAGGTCCGCGTGAATCCCGGCACCACTGGTGTTGCCGTCAATCAGGTTGTCACTGATGGCTCCTGCGGAAAGACTGATCCGGCCGCCTCCGAGATAGACTCCCGTCGAGGATGAGATGCCCGAGGAGCCCTCGAGGCGGAAGATCGAGTCGTGGTCGACCCGGTCATCGATCGCGTGATTGCCCGGTTCGGTCGAGGCCACACCCCGCTCCACCGTGAAGATGTTGGTCGAATGGTCCACGTCGGTGACCCGCATCCGCTCGTCGTTGATCCGAATCTGGAAGTCGTAGTTTCCACCCGAGTCGGCAACTTCGGACTCCAGGAACTGGCTCACGTCGTCGACGCTGACGGTCGTCTGCGTCAGGTTGACCGCCTGTTTCAATTCCGAGGACAACACGTCCACGTGAAAACTGCCGTTGGCGGCCGTGTTGCCGAGCACGTCCTCGATGTAGACCAGGTCGCCGGTCCGCAGGCCATGGCTGTAGCTGGTGATCTCGATCGGCTCACTGTTGGACACTCCCTCGACCATCCCCACAAACTTGCCGGTGGTTCGGTAGTCCAGGGTGTGCACGCCATCGGTGGAACTCGGGTCCAGTGAGATGCCGTGGCCGGAGTTTCCGTTGATCGTGTTGCCGGCGATGATTCCACCGACGTTGCTATCCGAGAGTTTCAGCTCGATGCCATTCTGGGCATTGGCCAGGATCCGGTTGTCGGTGATCTGACCGTTCACGTCGCTGTCGGTCGCGTCGATCAGCACACCACTGCCGACCGAGTGGTTTTCGATCAGGTTGTTGTGAATGATCAGCGAAGGCAGCGGCGCGCTGTCCAGCACCAGCCTCACGCCTTCCAGTGCCGCGTTATCGTTGATCCGCACCCGGGCACTCTGAGAATCGGTCAGGCTCAACAGGAACCCGTCAGAACCGGTGGCCCCCACCAACCGACTCTCCTTGACCGTCACGTCGTCCACCCGAGACCGGATCACCCACTCACCACCGGTCAGGTAGCTGCCGGTCGCTTCGGTGGCAAACACCGGGTCGCTGGCGAAATGCGGATCCGCGCTGCTGCCATCCACGCCGCGGAGGATCGTCAACTCGTTGCCCGAAACAGCGACGACCTGCATCCGCTCCAAGCCGATTCCGATCTGGAATGGAATCACCTTTCCGGCACGTAACTGGGCGATGTTGTCGACCTCGAGCGTCGTTACCGCAACGTCGATGTCTGCGGACAACCCCGAGGTATCCAGCACGATGTTGTTCGAATCCACGACGGTGACTGCGCGGCGGCCATTGGCCGCCGCTTTGCCGACCACGCCGAAGACGTTGATGATGTCGCCGTCGGAGAGGCCGTGCGAGAGCGTCTCGATCTCGATCGGACCATCGATGCCTACTGGTGTCGTCACATTGGAAATCACGCCACGGTCACCGCTGACCGCGACCAACGCCACACCGTCGGCCTCCATTCCCACCACGTTGAACGAACCGACGTGGGTTCCGTCGAGACTGATCGAGACGCCCGCCCCGAGCTGACCGGCTACCTGGCTGTTGAGCAACGTCAGGTTGGCGACATCCGAATCGTGCAGCACGATCGAGACCGCCGAACCGTCCTCTCCGGTGATGCTCGAATCCTCGATCACCAGGTCGTCCAGCACCACGTCATCGAGCCGCAGATCCACCGCCCGTGCAGACGTGCCGTTGACCACCGCCGACTGGATTACGATTGCGTCCATCCGCAGCTTCGCCGTCAAATCACCCGCGAGGTCGATCGTGATACCCGCGCCCGAGGCGGGAGTGATCTCGACGTTGCGAATCACGATGGTCGAGAACTCGGGATTCTCGGCCGTGCCGGTTCCGATCACGTCGATCGTGTCAATCGTCACCGCGCCACCGGTTCCGACCGACTCGATTACGATCGCTGAGAGCAACGTGCGGTCTTCCAACTGCTCGATAATCGAAGCACGTGGAGCCGGCTGGCGGCGGTCTCGCATCACGCCATGACGATGACGCCTCTGCCGCCACGTGCGTCGCAACGAGTCAATCCATGATGTCAGCAACATCGAGCATCTCCTGCTGTATTCCCATCACCGTCGCACTGGGGATTCCGGTGGCCGGGGCTGCTTTGCCCGGAACGACCACCTCCGCGGACGTCGGAACGCTCCGACGACCTGACCCCGCCTACGCTTGTTGAGAATTTCAAGATCAGTTGTATCCGTCTGGTTCCAGAAACCACAACCCCCGCCACGCCAGCCTGCCACAGGCCGCCACGATCAGGTTTCGGTAGCTATTGTGCTCAGAAATGTATGTGTTTTCCCTTTTTGGGGGAATAGGAATTTAGCGTGTTCAAAGGGATTTCCAGCAAGAGTCATCCCGGCGACTTGGTCTGGGCCACACCGATCCCCCGCCACCCCGTTTAACCTCCGCCAACCCCCTCCCCTTCGTCGAATTCCGGTCCGCACAGAGAATTTATTGCACCAAAGACGCAACGCCGCCAGCGCAATTCATCGATCAGGATAATCCATACAACGGCCTGAACCGGCTCCGCAGATGCTCAACCAGAGGCTCGTGGCTCAACGGTTCTCCCGTAACCACCTCCACCAGCCGCTCGGCCGGGAATTGCCGGCCCCGCTGGTGGATCTCCCGGTTGAGCCACTCCTTCAGCGGTCCAAAGTTCCCTTCAGCAAACTGCTCAGCCAGCGGCCCGACCGCCGTCTCGGCCGCCACGAAGAACTGTGCTGCATAGATGTTGCCCAGTGCATAAGTCGGGAAGTAGCCCAGGGATCCCGAACTCCAGTGGATGTCCTGCAGGCAACCCTGCGAATCGTCGGCCGGAGTGATCCCAAAATCGCGGGCGAAGGTCTCCTTCCAGGCCGTCGCCACATCGGCCGGTTGCAGCGAACCGTCGATCAGGGCACGTTCGAGTTCAAACCGCAGCATGATGTGCAGGTTGTAGGTCACCTCGTCGGCCTCGACCCGGATCATCGACGGCCGCACATCGTTGATCGCCGCCACAAACCGTTCTCGCGTCTCTTGGCCCAAGGCCTCGGGAAACGTCGCACGTGCGTCCTCGAACAGGAACTCCCAGAACGCACCGCCCCGGCCCACGAAGTTCTCCCACATCCGCGACTGCGACTCGTGGATCCCCAGCGAACACGACACGCCCATCGCCGTCCCGTAGGCCGCACGGTCCAGCCCCTGCTCATAAATCCCGTGACCCGACTCGTGCATCGTCCCGAAGAACGCTCCGGGAAAGTGGTGCTCGTCGTAGCGAGTCGTCAGGCGGCAGTCGCCGGGGCCGAACCCGCTGCAGAAGGGGTGAGCCGCCACATCCAGACGACCTTCGTCGAAGGAGAACCCGATCCGCTTTGAGGCCGCCGTGCCGAATTCCCGCTGCGCCGCAACCGGATACGAACGCTCCAGGATCTCGACGGGCAACTGGACGCCGCTGCCACGGATCTCGTCGAGCAACTCCACGGTCGCCGCCCGCAAGGGAGCAAACACCGAATCGACCCATGCCGACGTGGCACCCGGTTCGTAGTCTTCCAGCAACGCATCGTAGGGTTCACCCCCCTCGGCAAACCCGATCGCCGCGGCCTCCTCACGCTTCAACGCAACCACCTGTTCCAGGAACGGCAGAAAGGCCGCAAAGTCCTTCTCACGACGCGCCGACACCCAGGCCTGCTGCGACAGGGTCGCCACCCGTGAGAGTTCCTCGACCAGCCTCCGCGGCAGACACGTCGCACGGTCATACGCCCGACGTGCCTCCCGCACGTTGGCCAGTCGCGGATCGTCTGCATCATCCCACTCACCCTCAGAAGCAGACTCCAGCTCACCAATCAACTCGCCCAGGTCCGAGTCGGTCGCCGCGGCATGAGCCTCACCAGACAACAACGCCAGTTGTTCGGCCCGGTGCTCGGTCCCACCGGCGGGCATGTAGGTCTGCTCGTCCCAACCCAGCACACTCGCACACGACTCCAGCAAGGCCTTCCGCCTGAGGCGATCGACCAGCGAGTCGTAACACTCAGCAATCCCCGACATCCTCACCTCCCTGCGACGTGTCCGGCACCACACCATACGCTGGGCCAAGGCCTCATCCTGATCCCAGCCCACCGCGCCGCCACACGATAACAAGCCCTCACCCGCCACTCAAGCACCGACCAATTGGGGTCAGAACTTGACTCGTGAATACCAGCCTTCCCAATCTACCTGTTTTACCACCGCCGCGGACAAGAGAGACGGTTCAGGCCCCGCACCGGTCCGCCGCAGGCGAATCTGACCCCGTTCACTCAGAACCCACGTCGCGCTTCAGAGTCGACCGGGTACATCGGTCGGCCCAGTCGGGTATATGGCAAGTCGGAAAACGACTGCCCCAGCAGGCCCTTGGCATCGACGTTGTAGATCGACCCGGAGATCGGCCCAAACCCGCTGCGGAAATGCCCGGTCGACTTCACGCAGATATAACGGAATTCGGCCGGGTTCATCCCCAGTGTCCGGCACAACGCCAGGTCAACCGGCTGCTGTGGCAGGCTGATCACGACGACCGAGATCCCCTGCTCTCTCAGCCACGCCGTCGGCCCCACCTCGTCAGCCAGCCCCTTCCACATCGGCCCGTCGTAGACGAACGCGCCGTCGCTCAACCCCGCCACCTCGGCTCTCATCGTCACCGGCGGACCCATGCTGGGGTGCGAGCGGCCTCCGACCTCGACATCGATCGTGGCCCCCACACCCGCCCGGTGTGCCAGGGCAGCCGCCTCGGGATCGACCACGTAGAGCACGGCGGCCTGCTCGAGTTCTCGCTCGACAAACAGCCTCAGCACCTCGGTCCCATCTCCCGGAGCCCCTCCCCCGGTATTGTCGGCCTGGTCGGCCAGCACGATCGGAAACGCAGCTCCCGCCTCCCCCAACTCCAGCGCGTCGGCCGGCTGCAGGGTCGGAGCCACCCAGTCGGCCCGTCGATCCCAGACCCACCCCGCCATCGCGTCCGCCTCGTCCTGGGCCGACTGCAGGTCCTCGTCGGTCACCACCACCGTGCTGGCACCCACCGCCGGGCTGTCGATCCACTGGTACCCCACGCCGAGGCTGGCCGAGACGACTTCTTCGCGCGAGTTCGCCTCGACGACCCTCGCGACCGCTTCGCACATCGGAGCCTCCGCATCGATCATCCGCGGGGCACTCCACAACAACGGCAGCTGCCGAAACCCCATCGTCGGCCGCAGCCTCCCCGACAGCGTCTCCTCCATCAACCCGGTGATGTGCAGCGCCCGCTCCCGCATGTCGACATGCGGGTAGGTCCGCATCACCGCCAACGCATCAGCCGGACCGATCATCGCCTCGGTCAGGTTGCAATGCAGGTCGTGGACAGACATCAGCGGCACGTCCGGGCCGATCCGATCCCGCACCGCCTGCAGCACCGCACCGTCGGCGTCGTCGATCCCCTCAGCTGCAAACGACCCGTGCAGGCTCAACAACACTCCGTCGACCGACCCGGCCGATTCGAGATCATCGAGCAGTTCACCGACCATCGCGTCGAAGGTCTGCCGCGATGCCGGCGGGCCCGAGGTGCCCTTGATCCACAGCAAGGGAGCCACCTCCCAGCCACGTTCCCGCACTCCATGCAGGAACCCGTCGACCACGGTGTTGGCCTCGGCCGGGCGTTGCAGCAACTGTTCGGCAGAGACGCGGCGACGATCGAAGACCGACATCGGTGTCGTACCGGGTAACATGCCGGCGGTTTCGTGTTCGATGCCACCGACAGCGATCCGGGGGGTGCTCATCAGGGGCCTCCTGCTGGGATCCAGTTCTGCCCGGGGCGGACCCGGGGCGGGGACCACATCCTACCGGAAATCCCGCGACGGCAATGCCACCTGGCCGAGGCTCTGCGAGAGGTCGACCAACCGCGACACCAGCAGGTGCACCACCCCCTCCTGGTTCTGCAATGTTCCGAAAGCCAGCAGGGCGCGTGCCGACCGGGCCGCCTGGTGGTATCGCTCCCAGGTCACCTGCTTGATGATCAGATTGGCCATTCCGGTCTCGTCCTCGAGTGTCACAAATGTGACCCCGCGAGCACTCGAGGGACGCTGCCTCAGAAGGACCAACCCCGCCACCGCCAGTTGCCGACCGTTCCCCGACTCACGCAACTCCCCGGCCGGCACCGCCCCCAGTCGCCGCACCCTCTGCCGCAGACACTCAAACGGATGCCCCCGCAGGCTCAAGCCCTGCGACCGGTAATCGGCCACCACCTCCTCGGCCCGCTCCATCTCGGGCAGCACCACCGAGTCCTCTCCGATCTCACCACCCCACAAGGGCTGCTCGCTGCGATCGGCCAACGCGTCCCACAGGGCTTCCCGCCTGGCCGTCTCCAGCGACCCGAACACATCGGCTCGAGCCAGCCTCGCCATCTCCGCCTCGCCCAGTTTCACCCGCCGTGACACCTCCTGGACCGACTCGAACTCACCCCGTTCCCGCTCGCAGACCACCCGCCCGGCCACAGCCTCAGAGAGGCCTCGCACCATTCTCAGGCCCAACCGCAACACCGGACCCCCGTCGTCGACCCCCGCCTCGCCCCGGCATCCCCGCACCGTCGCGTCGCCCTCGATCGTGCAATCCCACTCGCTGTGGTTGATGTCCACCCCCCGCACTTCGACTCCATGCCCTCCAGCATCGGCGACCAGTTGGGCCGAGGCGTAAAAGCCCATTGGCTGGCTATTGAGCAGCGCGGCACAGAACGCCGCGGGGTGATGCCGCTTGAGCCAGGCCGAGACGTAGACAAGCAACGCGAAGCTGGCGGCATGAGATTCGGGAAAACCGTATTCCCCAAAACCTCGAATCTGACGAAACACCCCCTCGGCAAACCGCTCGTCGTACCCACGCCCCCTCATCCCGTCGACCAACTCCCTGTGAAACCTCTCGATCACCCCCGGCCGTCGCCAGGCACCCATCGCCCTCCGCAACTGGTCGGCCTGCCCCGGAGTAAACCCGGCGGCTACCACCGCCAGCCGCATCGCCTGTTCCTGGAAGATCGGCACTCCGAGCGTCTTCTCCAGCACCCCCCGGATCGCCTCGTTCGGATAACTCACCTCTTCCCGCCCCGCCCGACGTCTCAGGTAGGGATGCACCATGTCTCCCTGGATCGGCCCGGGTCGTACGATCGCCACCTCGATCACCAGGTCATAGAAGCACCGGGGCTGCAGCCTGGGCAGCATACTCATCTGTGCCCGGCTCTCGATCTGGAACACCCCCACCGTGTCGGCGCGGCTGATCATCTCGTAGACCTCCGGGTCCTCGGCCGGAATCGCAGCCATCGCCTCGTCGATTGTCTGCCCGGGACCCCGAGCCCCGATCGTCTCCAGGCAACGATGGATCGCCGTCAACATACCCAGCGACAGGCAGTCCACCTTCAGGATTCCCAAAGCATCGAGGTCGTCCTTGTCCCACTGGATCACCGTCCGGTCCTGCATCGCCGCATTTTCAATCGGGACCAGTTCCGAGAGCCGACCGCGGGTGATCACCATCCCGCCCACGTGCTGCGAGAGGTGACGGGGAAACCCGAGGATTTCACGAACCAGCCCGATCAGTTGGCCACCCAGCGGTGAAGTGGGGTCGAGACCCGCATCGCGAATGCGTCCGGCGAACCGTTCGTCGTCGTGGACCCCGTCGACCATCCGCGTCAGGCGGTCGACCCGGTCCAGGGACAACCCCAACGCCTTACCCACATCCCGCAACGCCGATTTGGGCCGGTAGGTGATCACCACACCCGTCATCCCGGCCCGGTCCCTCCCGTACTTCTTATAAAGGTATTGCAAAACCTCCTCGCGACGTTCGTGCTCGAAATCAACGTCGATGTCGGGCGCCTCGTCCCGCTCACGACTCACGAATCGCTCGAACAACACGTCGATTCGGGACGGGTCCACCGAGGTGATGCCCAGGCAATAACACACGGCAGAATTGGCAGCCGAACCGCGGCCCTGGCAGAGAATACCGCGGCTGCGGGCAAACCGAACCAGGTCCCACACGGTCAGAAAGTACGGCTCGTATCCCAACTCGGCGATCAACCGCAACTCATGCCCCAACAGGCGTCGGACCGTGTCGGGCACCCCCGAGGGATACCTCTCCGCCGCACCCTGCCAGGTCAGCCGACCCAGGTGTTCGCCCACAGATGTCCCCTCGGGACACAGCTCCTCGGGATACTCGTACTTCAACTCGTCCAACGAAAAGCCACACCGCCGGACCACTTCCAGGCTGCGAAGCACCGCCCGCCGGTCCCCCCCCACCAGTTCAACCATCTCTTCGAACCCCTTCAGAGCCCGCTCGGCATTCGTCTGACGATGGAATCCCAGACGCTCGACCGGACACCTCTGGCGGATCGCCGAGAGCACGTCGGCCAGTGGCTGCCGCGCCCGATCGTGATACAGCACGTCGGATGTGGCGACCAGCGGCAGTCCGACACCCTGGGCCCAGTCGGTCATGCGTCGCCAGCTGCCAGCATCGTCGGGGCCACGAAACAGGCCGCCCAGGGCGTATCCCCGGTCTCCGAACGTCGCGACGAACTGTTCCAGGAACGACATCGCCCGGTCCCGATCCTCTCGACTGACAGGTCCCCGCGGCAGCAGGCGATGCAGCAACACTCCCGCCAGCAGACCGCCCCCGGCCTCGGCCAGGTCACTCCACCACAGGTGGCACTCCCCCTTGGTCGCCCGACGTCGCCCGGTCGTCAGCAGCCGACACAGCACGGCATACGACTCCCGGTCTGGCACCCAGACCACCACCGGCGGCGCGTCCTGGAAACGCAGCCTCGCCCCGCAGACGATACCCCAGGGCGATTCCAACTCGAGTTCTCGAGCGGCCACGTGAGCCCGCACGACTCCCGCCAGGCTGTTCACGTCGGTGATCGCCAGGGACCCATGCCCCAGTTGCACCGCACGCGTCACCAGTTCGTCGGGATGAGACGCCGCTTCCAGGAACGAGTAGTTCGTGCGGCAACTCAACTCGACATACCCAGCCCCGCCGCGACCACCGGCCATGTGGCCTCCTGAAGCGGGCCGGCGTGAGACGACTGGTGGACGGCGGCTGGGTGGCGTCTGGTCGGGCACTACTCGAAGACTCCATGCACGAACCACCGCGCATCGCCCCGACGGCGGAACAGCCAGTACCACTCCCCCGACTCGGTTTCGACCCGGTAGTAGTCCCGAGCCACGCCGCCGTCGTTCCACCAACCGGTTTCGATCCGCTCGGGGCCCCAGGACCGCACCACGCGTCGGCCCCGGCCCTCCCAGGCGAACCGGATCGGAGGCCCCTCGGGCACCACCGCCATCACCTCGATCGCACGCGGCCCCTCCAGCAACCGCAGCGGCCGAGTGACAGGGCCCAGCCAGGGCCCCCGCTCCGTACCACTCCGCAGAGACGCCTCGCGGCCCACCGGCACCAGTACCACCGCCGATTCGGGGACGACCTCATCACACAACACCGGGCGAGACACCGCCGCCTTGCCCAGTCGGCTCGAAAGCCTTTCGACCAATCGAGCCATCCCCCTCTGCAGTCCTCCACCACTGACACCGGTGTCGTTTTCCCGTCCCGTCTCGAAAAGGGTCTGTTGAGGACGCTCGGGGACCACCACTCCCTCGGCCAACACCTGCAACTCGACCACAAGAGATGGCCAGCGACGCCGCTCGCTCTGCAACCGCACCAGCTCCCACAGGTGGTCCGCCTGGCGGCTGGGCTCGACCAGTCCCGTCTCCCATTCCATCCAGTTCGGTCTGGCCCCCGAGCCCTCCGTTCGTAGGCGGCACACCAGTCGCCATGCCACCCGACCCCGACGTTTCAACCCGTCAGCCACCTCCAGTACCAGTTCCCGCAGAGCCTCCTGCAACCAGTCCGCCCGGCTGACCGGGTGATCAAAGTCCCGGCAGGCCGCCACCGGGTCAGGCATCGGCAGGCACTCCAATGGCTCCTGCCACCGCCCCAACGCCCGATCGATTCGCCACAGCGTCTCCTTGCCGAAACGCCGCTTGACTTCCGAGACCGGTAGCCCCAGCAACCCCTCGACCCCCACCACTTCCAACTCACCCAACGCCCTCACCACGCTCGGCTGTAACGCCAACGCCTCGATCGGCAAACGACGCATCCACAACTCGTCGCGGCCCGGTGACGCCACCAGCGGGACCCACGGCTGGCCGGTCCAGTGGGCCGAATGGGCAATCGCCCAGGCCGTGCCCGGTGACCCGGCCACCGAGACCCGCACGCGAAATCCCCGGCCCGTCCACTGCTGCTGCATCGCTTCGGCCAGGCCCCGCTCGTCCCCGAACAGGTGGCCGCAACCGGTGATATTGGCCAATAGCGAATCGGCTTGGCTGCGAGGGTCCCGAGCGGATGGTGGTCCGGGTCGCGGCGTCGGTGGCAATGAGACCAGGGGTGTGAAGCACCAGGCACGCCGGGCCTCATCGGCCAGGAACCGCAAGTCCGCCTCCTCGTCGGCTTCGACCACCTCCAGCCTCTCACCCGACTCGGCTCCCTTACCCACCGGGCCCAGCAACACCGCCCGTGCCTCCGAGAGCGGCAGGCCCGGCCGCACCCCTGCGGCACTCGATCCGGCACAACAGGCCACCACCCGCTCACCTCGGCCACCGGCCGTCGTCGAGACCAGCAGCAGCCGACTGTCATCCGACTGCCGAGACACCAGGCGATACTGCACACTCCAGTCGGGAAAGTAGACGCAGGCCACCCGTTTCATCGTTCAACTCCAGCAACACCTCACGCTCCTCGTCCCCGGCTCTCCATGCCCCACGACCCACACCGCCACGCAGCACCCGAACACTCCACCGCCGACCTTCAGCCAGTTGTTCCCCCACACACCCCCGTACCATCAACCTCACCGACGACCACGAAGCCTCCCGCAACGCCTCGGCGGGCCTCACCAGCATCCCCACACCGCCTCCCAACTCCGCTGCCAGTTGCCAACGACGAAAGACCCGGTCATCCAGCGACTCGGCCCAGGTCAACGCCACGTCCACCGCCGGGCTCCGCAAAACCTGCTCAACGGCCCACTTCCACTCACCCTCGGTCCCGGCCCGCACCAACAGAATCCGGTCCGGAGACAAACCCAATCCGGCTGCGGCCGCCGTGTAGAAACCCACGCCTCGGTCCACCACTGCCAGCGTTCCTCCGGGACCGGACTGGGGCTGGACAAGACCTCCGACGGCCAGCAAGGCCAACGTTGCGGCTCCACTTCCGGGGCCCTCGCCGTTGACCCACTCCAGCAACGTACCCCGCCTCAGTCCCCCGGCCGGCAAGACGCTGTCCAAAGCCGCGTGACCGGTGCCGATCGGCTGCTCGCATTCCACCGCCGGAACAGCCCGTCGCTCCATACGGCGAAGACGGACGGTGAGGTCTTTGATTGTGTCCCGGCGTGACATGATGCGGGTCGGCGGCTGGGACTAGGAAGGGGGGGCGAGGGTATGGAGAGAGAAAAGTGGGGCGGTATCAAGGGATCTGTCGTACCACTCCGGCGACAACGCCGAGGATTTTTACGTTCTGGGCGTAGATCGGCTCGAGTTTCGTGTTGGCCGGCTGTAGCCGGATCCGATCGGCCTCGCGGTAGAACCGCTTCAGCGTGGCCGTCCCGTCCTCCAACAACGCCACCACCGTGTCCCCCTCACGGCAACGTTCGGTCTGTCGCACCACCACCAGGTCGCCGTCGTCGATGTGGTCCTCGATCATCGAATCACCCTTCACCCGCAGCACGAAGTGGCCGTCGCGGTTGAACAGGGCGTCAAAATCGATTCGCTCGTTCTGTTCGATCGCCTCAATCGGACTCCCCGCCGCGATCACTCCCGCCAGGGGCAACCCGTCTCCAACCGGAGTCCGTCCCCAATCGGCCTGGCCCGGTTCCGCGCCCACCATTCGGATCGAACGGCTCTTTCTGGCGTCCCGCACGATCAGGCCGTGCCGCTCGAGCGTCTTCAAGTGACGGTGGACACTCGTGGGCGACCGGTCTCCCACGTGACGAACAATGTCACGGACCGTCGGAGCATAGCCGCGGACCTGCAACTCGGTCCGGATGAACTCCAGGATCTGCTGCTGACGCTCCGAAAGCGGCCTCAACGGAGGATCTGCGAAGCCGGGCCCGCCCGACTCGAACATCTCACCCTGTGGTGGCTGCGGTGGCTTGCTTCTTTTTGCGTTCATGGCCCTGCCGATGTTTTGACACTGGAGTGCTATCCCATCGTCTGTATACGAGTGTATACATTAGTGAACGGATGTATACAATGGCGTTTTTTTCAAGAAAGCTTCTCGGGTGAGCCCTGGAGACGCTGTCGCATGTCCGACGGCTGATCTGCTATCGTGTCGGTTCCCGGCTGGCTCGGGCCCGCCTCGCAACCGACCTGCAGGACCGCTTGGATGAGCCGTCGCTCTCTTCCCTTTCGGCTACCACTGCTGCTACTCGTCGTGTCGATGACGATTGGGACTGCTGTGGAGGCTGCCGACGAACCGATCCCCGCAACGGTGCAATTCAACCGCGACATTCGCCCGATCCTCTCGAACCTCTGCTACCACTGCCACGGCCCCGACAAGACCAAGCGTCAGGCCAAGCTGAGGTTCGACACCCGCGGCGGGCTCTTCGCCCGCCGCGACGATCATCAGGTGGTGGTCCCCGGCAAACCGTCCACCAGTGCGCTCTACCAGAGGATCACCTCCAAGGAGGCCGATGAGCGGATGCCGCCGTCCGATTCGGGCCTCACGCTCACAACTCGCCAGGCCCAACTGATCCAGAAATGGATCGCCCAGGGCGCCCCCTGGCAGCCTCACTGGTCATTCATCCTCCCGACCCGACCGCCGCTACCCCGGGTGAGTCGGCCTCAGTGGCCCCGCAACGCGATCGATCGCTTCATCCTTGCACGGCTGGACCGCGAAGGCCTGGCCCCCTCACCCGAGGCAGGCCGCAGCACGCTGCTGCGGCGGCTGCACCTGGACCTCACCGGCCTGCCCCCCACTCCGGAACGGGTGCTCGCCTTTCTGGCCGACACCGCTGCGGGGGCCTACCAGCGTGAAGTCGACCGCCTGCTGGCCTCACCCCGCACCGGCGAACACCTCGCCGTCGATTGGCTCGACGCGGCCCGCTACGCCGACACCAGCGGTTACCAGAACGACGGGCCCCGCTCGATGTGGCGTTGGCGAGACTGGGTGCTGGGAGCGATCAACGGCAACATGCCCTTTGACCGGTTCACCATCGAACAACTCGCCGGCGACCTGTTGCCCGACCCCACGCTCGATCAACTGATCGCCACCGGGTTCAATCGAAACCACCGAGGCAACAGCGAGGGCGGGGTGATCCCTGAGGAGTTCCAGGTCGAGTATGTCGTCGACCGAGTCGACACCACCGCCACGGTCTGGCTGGGCCTGACGATGAAGTGTGCCCGCTGTCACGAGCACAAGTACGATCCGATCCCGCAGCAGGAGTTCTACCGGGTCTTCGCCTATTTCAACAACATCCCGGAGAACGGCCGGGCCATCAAGGAGGGTAATTCACCGCCCTACATCAAGGCGCCGACTCCGGCTCAGCAGCAGCGTGAGCAGCAACTTGCCACGGCACTCGCTGAATCCAAGCGGAGCTCCCTTAAACTCCAACCCCTGCTCGGCATGGCCCAGCGGACCTGGGAAGCCGCGTCGGCCTCCCGCCTGCCCGCCGGTACCGACTGGTCGCTCACCGACGGCCTGCTGGTCCATTTCCCGCTCGACGGAACCCTGACCAACACCGTCGACGCCAAGCAGCCGGCGATGCCGTTGCCGGCCGAGGCTGACTACGCCGACGGACAGGTTGGCAAAGCCGCCCGGCTGGGCCAGGGATCGCACCTGGCCACCGACAAGGCGCTGGCCGGCTTCAACTACTACGACCAACTGACGCTGGCCATGTGGTTCCAGGCCGATCGAGTCGACCACGGCACGCTGATTTCCAAGATGACCGACCAACCCCAGGCCAAGGGCTACTACGTCGACCTGGCCGACGGGCACATCCGCATCAACCTGATCACCCGCTGGCTCGACGACTCGATCCGCGTCCGTTCCGCCAAGCCGATCGCCGCCGGGCTCTGGCACCACGTGGCCGTCACCTACGACGGCAGTCGACTCGCCTCCGGCATCAGGCTCTACCTCGACGGAAAACCCGTCCGGCTCCTGGTCGATCACGACTTCATCAACCAGTCCTTCGACATCGACGAGCCGGTCCGGATCGGTGCCGGAGGCGGCCCCGAGGGCTTCTTCGCCGGCCTGATCGACGACGTCCGCATCTACTCCCGCGACCTCTCGGCGACGGAGGTCTCGATCCTCGCCACCTCCCAGACGATCCCGCAACTGCTCAAGATTCCCAAGGCCAAGCGGACACCCGCCCAGGCCACCAAGTTACGGGAATACTACATCGCGAAGCACGCCACGCCGGCACACCGTAACTCGGTCGTCCGACACGTTGCGCTGACTCGTGAGGCTCGAGAATTTCGTTTGGGGCTGCCCACAGTGATGGTCATGCAGGAACTCCCCCAGCGGCGAAAGACTCACCTCCTGGTGCGAGGCCAATACGATCGGCCCGCTGCTGAGGTCCAGCCTGGTACTCCCGCCGTCCTGCCCGGCCTCCCCCAGGGCAGCCCCACCAATCGACTCGGACTCGCTCGCTGGCTGGTCAACAAGCAGAACCCGCTCACCGCCCGGGTCATCACCAACCGGATCTGGCAGGGACTCTTCGGGGCCGGGCTGGTAAGAACAACCGAGGACTTCGGGTCCCAGGGCGAACTGCCCTCCCACCCCCAACTGCTCGACTGGCTCGCCACCGAGTTCCACCGCAACAACTGGGACATCAAGGCCATCGTGCGTCTGATCGTTAGCAGCAGCACCTACCGCCAGGCCTCTCGAGTCGTCCCCGCGTTGCTGGACCATGACCCGGCCAACCGACTGCTCTCGCGTGCCCCTCGCTACAGGCTCTCCGCCGAGGTGATCCGCGACCAGGCGCTGTATTCCTCCGGGCTGCTCAACGAGCAAATCGGAGGCCCTTCGGTGCGGCCCTACCAGCCCGAAGGTCTCTGGAAGGAAATCGCCTCGACCACCGACTACGACCAGTCCACCGGCGGAGACCTGTACCGCCGCAGCCTCTACACCTACTCCAAGCGGACCGTCACCAACCCCACGATGCTCGCCTTCGACGCCAGTACCCGCGAAGCCTGCCACGTGAAACCCTCGCGGACCAACACCCCGCTGCAGGCGTTGACGCTGATGAACGACGTGACCTTCACCGAGGCCGCCCGCTGCCTGGCCGAACGCGTGCTGGCCCAACCCGACCAGGGTGACCCCGCCCGTCTCAGGCAGGCCTTCCTGCTGATTGTCTCGCGCCCGCCCACCCCCGCCGAAACGGCCATCCTGCTGGCCAACCTCAAGCACCAGCGAACCGCATTTGCCAGGCTGCCCAAGGCCGCCGCCCAACTGGCCGCCACCGGCGACACGCCCCGCCGTGCGGGTCTGGACGACGTCGACGTCGCCAGTTGGACCACCCTGGCCAGCCTGCTCCTCAATCTCGACGAAGCCATCAGCCGCGAGTAACCCATGGACGCCCCAGCGGTGCCTTCCACCCCGCAACCGATCACCGAACACCTCGCCCTGGCCCGCCGCGCGTTCCTGGGACGCTCAGCTGCCGGACTGGCCGCCGTTTCGTCACTGCTCCAGCAAGACGGCCTCGCCGAGGATCCCCGCGTCACGTCCACGGCCGGGACCGCCCCCGCGGTGCCGCACTTCGCCGGCAAGGCCAAGCGGGTGATCTACCTGTTCCAGTCCGGAGCCCCCTCGCAGTTGGACCTCTTCGACCACAAGCCCGGCCTGGAAAAACACCGCGACGCCGACCTGCCCGATTCGATCCGAAAGGGACAACGCCTGACCGGGATGACCTCCAAGCAGGAACGCTTCCCGATCGCCCCCTCGAGCTTCGCCTTCGCGAGACACGGAGAGAGTGGCCAGTCGCTCAGCGAACTGCTGCCCGAAACCGCCCGCATCGCCGACCGGATCACCATCCTCAAGACCGTGCACACCGAGGCGATCAACCACGACCCGGCGATCACTTTCATCCAGACCGGCGCCCAACTGGCCGGACGCCCCAGCTTCGGCTCCTGGCTCTCCTATGGCCTGGGCAGCCTCAACGCCGACCTCCCCACCTTTGTCGCCATGGTCTCGGGCTCAGGCGGGCAACCACTCTACGATCGACTCTGGGGCAGCGGGTTCCTGCCCAGCAAATTCCAGGGCGTCAAGTTTCGCTCCATCGGCGACCCGGTTCTGTTCCTCTCAAACCCCGGTGGCCTGGACAACTCGATTCGCCGACGCTTCCTCGACGACCTCGCCCGACTCAACCAGCTCAAGCTTAAGCAGCAGGGCGACCCCGAGATCAGCACTCGGATGGCTCAGTACGAACTCGCCTTCCGTATGCAGACGTCCGTCCCGGAACTCACCGACACCTCCTCGGAACCCGATCACATCTTCAAGCTCTACGGAGAAGACTCGCGCAAAGCCGGCACGTTTGCCTCCAACTGCCTGCTCGCCCGCCGACTGTGCGAACGAGGTGTTCGCTTCGTGCAGCTGTTCCATCGAGGCTGGGACCAGCACGCCACGCTGCCCAAGAAAATTGCCGAGCAGTGTTCCGCCACCGACCGGGCCAGCGCCGCCCTGGTCCTTGACCTCGCCCAACGCGGCCTGCTCAAGGACACGCTGGTGGTCTGGGGTGGAGAGTTCGGCCGGACCGTCTACTGCCAGGGCCGGCTGACCAAGACGGACTACGGCCGAGACCACCACCCGAGGTGCTTCTCACTGTGGCTCGCCGGAGCCGGCATCAAGCCTGGCCTGACCTACGGCACCACCGACGACTACTCGTACAACATCGTCGAGAACCCCGTCCACGTGCACGATCTCAACGCCACGCTGCTGCACTGCCTGGGCATCGACCACCAGCGGCTGACCTTCAAGTACCAGGGACGGCGGCACCGACTGACCGACGTCCACGGCGAACTGGTCCAGGACCTCCTGGCCTAACAGCCCAATCCGCGGCCTCACGTCTTGATCAGCTTGGGCTTCTTGGGAGGCGCAGGCCGGGCCGGACGCGCCGGTTTCTTGTCTGTGGTACGGCCTGGGCCGACCGGCTTGCGTTGCCCGAGAAGGGCCGTGAGCACTTTCTGAGCCTTGCTGAGTTCCCTCAGCACCTCCTGCAACTGCTCCGGCTTGGCCTGAGGCAGCTTGGACAAAGCCTGCAGCCTGGCCACCGCCGCAGCGACACTCTTCTGCGCCACCTGGACCTGCTGATGCCATGGCGAGAGGCGGGGCAGTGGCAACACCGGCCGAAGCCCTCTCAACGGCCGCGCCCCGGGCAGGGCGCCGCGGGGAACCAGCCCCTGGATCTGGATCTGGATCTGCAGTGCATTGTTGACCGTGTACTTCTTGTACAGCTTGTGCGCCTCGGGATCAGCCTTCTTCAATGCCTCCTCGGTCGCCGCCTTCACCTTTCGGATCTGTGGCTTCCCGTTGACCTTGGAGGTGATCTCCATCTGGATCTGCTTGCCGTTGGTGTCCTGGATCAGGATCTTCCGAGTCCCCTCCTTCACCTCAATCGTCCGCTGGCCATTGGCAACCCGAACCGAGACCCGTTTGGCGGGCTGAAAGCCCTGGAGCCGAAACCCCCGCACCACACCCGGCCGGCCCAGTACCTTCGGATCGGCCTTGGGCAACGCCGCCTCGGCCCGACGGGCCACCGTCGAGTTCTTGCTCCCGGCCAACTTTTTCAACGCCGCTCCCGCGGCAGCCTTCGTCGCTGCATCTTCAGAGGACTGCAGCTTCTTCAGCACGTACAGGCAGCGAGTGGTTCGCTCCAGATCGGTGCCATTGGCCGCCTCGGCCACCTGGCCAATCACCGCCTTGCCCCTGGCCACCAGTCGCTTCGACGCCGCACGCCGCACCTGGAAATCGCGACTGGTCAACTCCTTGACCCACCCGGCGATCTGCTCGGCAGTCGCCGGAGTGGTCGCAGCGGCCTTTGCCGCCGGCCTGGCATCCGGCTTGGGTTCGGCTACGGTCTTGGCCTGTGCCCACGTCACCGCCGGCCAGCCCAACGCCAACGTCAACACCACGATTCGCATCCCGCGTCGATTCAATCGGCTCACGACCCGTTCCTCCCCGCCTGCCCCATCTCGATCTGGTTGATTCTTCCACGAATTGTGACTCGAGCACCCACACTGGGCAAGAGGTGAATCTCCCCACACGTGGCGGTACCATGCACGCCGCACCACCGACCTCTCAACACCATCCATGAAGACCACCATGGCTCCGGCTCGAGTTTCACAAACACTGCTATCGCTGCTGCTGTTATTGGCCACCACGGGGCTGGACGCCGCCGAGCCCGCCGGTCCGTTTGGCCTCGACCGCCGCGTCCCCTGGACCACCTCCACGATCACCGGCTCGCCGGACCCCCCGCCCCCCTTTGCCATCGAGCCGGTACTGCCCGGTCTCCGCTTCACCAGCCCCGTCATCCTGACCCACGCCCCCGGTACTCCTCGCCTGTTCGTCGTCGAACTCGCCGGCAAGGTGCTCAGCTTCAACCCCCGTACAAAACCCACCTCCGCCGACCTCGCCGTCGATCTCGCACCCGCCATCGATGGCCTCAGGCAGGTCTACGGCCTGGCCTTCCACCCGAAATTCGCCACCAACCGCTACTGCTACATCACCTATGTCCTCAAGGATGGTGACCCCCACGGCACGGTCGTCTCACGATTCACCGTCAGTCGGACCGACCCACCCACCATCGACCCCAAGACGCAACAGACGGTGATCCGCTGGTTGGCCGGTGGCCACAACGGGGGCTGCCTGGAATTCGGTCCCGACGGATATCTCTATATCAGCGCCGGCGACGGTGCCGGGGCCTTTCCGCCGGACAGTCGCCGCAACGGCCAAGACCTGGCCACGTTGCCGGCGACGATCATGAGGATCGATGTCGACCACCCCACGGGCGACCGCCCCTACTCGATCCCCGTCGACAACCCCTTCCTGGACACCCCCGCAGCCCGACCGGAGGTCTGGGCCTACGGATTCCGCAACCCGTGGAAGATCACCTTCGACCCGACCAACGGAGCCCTGTGGTGCGGGGACGTGGGCTGGGAGATGTGGGAGATGATCTACCGGGTGGAAAAGGGTGCCAACTACGGCTGGAGCATCGTCGAGGCCTCGCAGTCGGTGCACCCCGAATGGGACCGCGGCCCCACGTCGATCTCGCCGCCGGCCGTGGCACATTCGCACACCGAAAGTCGATCGATTTCCGGTGGCGAGGTCTACACCGGCAGGCGACTGAAGTCACTCACCGGAGCCTACATCTACGGCGACTACGTGACGGGAAAGATCTGGTCGGCACGGCACGACGGCAAGCGGCTGCTGGAGAGCAAGGAGCTGGTCGACACCACCCTGCAGATCATCTGCTTCGGAACCGACCACGACGGCGAACTCTACGTCGTCGACTACGTCGCAGGCGGCCTTCACCGCCTGGTTCCCGGCGACCCGAAGGCCGTCAACCGCAACTTTCCCCGCAAGCTCAGCGACACCGGGCTGTTCGCCTCGACTCGTAACCGCCGACTCGCCCGCGGAGTGATCCCCTACTCAGTCGGTGCTGCGCCCTGGGCCGATCACGCCGTCTCCGACCGATTCCTCGCCCTGCCGGGCACCTCGAAACTGAGCATCCACAAGACCTCGAACATCCAGATCGGCAACGTTGGCGGAGGATTCGCCTTCCCGGTCGACGGCGTGCTGGCCAAGACCATCTCACTGGATCTCGTCGCAGGTGACCCGCGGTCACGGCGTCCCATCGAAACCCAACTGTTGCACTTCAACGGCCAGTCCTGGCAGGCCTACAACTACATCTGGAACGAAAGCAGCACCGACGCGGTGCTGGCCGAGGACGTCGGCAGCGACAGCCTCTTCACCGTCACCGACCCCTCCGCACCCGGAGGCAAACGAGTCCAGGCCTGGCACCACGCCAGCCGGACCGAGTGCATCCTCTGCCACACCACTCGCGGCGGATCGCTCTACGGCTTTACCCCCGCCCAGCTCAACCGCGACCACCGCTACGGCCAGGTCACTGACAACCAGTTTCGCACGCTATCCCACATCGGTCTGCTCACGGGGCTGCCCGAGAAGCTGCCTGCGGCGATGCCCGACCCGGCCGACTCGAAACTGCCCTTGGAACAGCGAGCCCGAGCCTACCTGCACGCCAACTGCGGAACGTGTCACCGTCGAGGCGGCGGTGGCACGGCGGCGATGGACATCCGTTACGAGTTCACGCTCAAGCAGTCCAACCTCCTGGGCGCCCGCCCAACCCAGGGCACCTTCGGCATGCTCGCCGCCCGGGTGATGGCGCCGGCGGGACCGTACCGCTCGGTGCTGCTCTACCGCATGGCCAAGCTCGGCCGCGGCCGCATGCCGCATTTCGGCTCGCAGGTGGTCGACCGCCAGGGACTGCAACTGGTCCACGACTGGATCGCCTCGCTCGACCCCAAGCTCGCGCCCGCCGGCACCGGAGACGCCTCGGCCGCCACGCTCCGCAAGCGACACGACACCCTGTTGGCCACACTCGCATTGCCCGACCTGGACGCCGCCGGCCAGCAGGCCGCAATCGATCAACTGCTCGCCTCCTCCAGCGGTGCCCTGCAACTGGCACTCGCCGTCGACCATCCGAAAACGCCTCTGCCCAAAGCCACCGGGCGACGAGCCACCCAGGCCGGTGCCAACCACGCCGATGTCCGCATCCGGGACCTCTTCGAGAGATTCCTGCCCTACGAGAAACGGATCAAACGGCTGGGCAGTACCGTCCAGGCCGAACAGATCCTCAAGATCTCCGGCAACTTCGCCGTGGGACGCCAGCTGTTCACCAAGGCGGCCGGCTTCCAGTGCCGCAACTGCCACCGGATCGCCAAGCAGGGCAAGTCGGTCGGACCCGATCTTGACGGGATCGCCAGGAAGAACGACCGCCGGGCACTGCTCGAGTCGATCCTGCAACCCTCACGCAAGATCGACCCCAAGTTCCGCGCCTACCTGGTCGAAACCGTCGAAGGCCGTGTGCACACCGGTTTGCTCGTCTCGAAGTCCGACAAGGAAGTCGTCCTGCGGGACCCGGCGGGCAAGGAAATCCGGGTGGCCGCAGACGACGTGGAAATGCTGATTGCTCAACCCAAGAGCCTGATGCCCGAGTTGCTGGTCAAGGACATGACCGCACAGCAACTGGCCGACCTGCTCGCCTTCCTGGAGTCGCTCAAGTGAGACCTACGAGATCCTCGTTCAACCTGTTCCCTCTCCTGGCAGCCCTGCTGGTCGGATCACTGTTCGCCGGTGACACGATCCACGCACAGGACAAGACCCGGAAGAAGGCCCCCAAGCCCCCCCAACGGAAGGTCGGCTGGACCACTTCGAAGGTCGTCGGCACGCCCGAGCCCCCTTCTCCGTTTCTGGTCGAACTGCGATTCCCAAAGTTGAAGTTCAAGAACCCGGTCGAGATGCGACCGATTCCCGGCACCGATCGTCTACTGGTCATGGAACTCGCCGGCCGCGTCGTCTCGTTCCCCGACCGCCAGGACGTCGCCACGCTCGACCCGGTCCTCGATCTCAAGCAGCACAAACCCGCGATCTCCAACGCCTACGGCTTCGCCTTCCACCCCAAGTTCCTCGAAAACCGCACCTGCTTTATCTCCTACATCCAGGGCCCCCAGGCCACCGGCACCAAGGTCTGCCGGTATCGTTTTTCGAGCATGGACCCGCCGACGATCGACCCAAAGAGTCGCCAGGAGGTCTTCAACTGGCCCTCGGGCGGGCACAACGGAGCGGCGATGCGATTTGGCCCCGACGGATACCTCTACATCACCGCTGGTGACGGAGTCGGCCCCAACCCGCCGGACCCCCCCAACAACGGCCAGGACTGCAGCAACTACTTTTCGACCCTGATCCGCATCGACGTCGATCACACCGACCCCGGCCGCAACTATCGGGTGCCGCCGGACAACCCGTTCATCAGCACCAAGGACGTGTTGCCCGAGATCTGGGCCTACGGGTTCCGCAATCCCTGGAAGCTCTCCTTCGACCGCAAGTCCGGCGACCTATTCGTCAGCGACGTCGGCTGGGAACTCTGGGAGTTCATCTACCGGATCCAGAAGGGGGGCAACTACGGCTGGAGCATTGTCGAGGGACGACAACCGGTCAACACGCACTTCAAGCGAGGCCCCACGCCGATCCTGCCCCCCACGGTCGATCACCCGCACAGCGAATCGGCCTCGATTACCGGCGGCGAGTTCTACTACGGCAAGCGGTTGCCATCGCTGGTGGGTCAATACGTCTACGGAGACTACGAAACCGGCAAGCTGTGGTCCTTCGGCTGGGACGCCAAAGCCAAGAAGGTGCTCGACCAGCGTGAGCTGGTCGACACGTCGCTGCGGGTCATCTGCTTCAGCTACGACACCTCCGATGACCTGCTGCTGATGGACTACACCGGCGGCACGATCCACCGCTTGACGCCCAACCCCAAGCGGGGCCAGCCGAGTCGATTTCCCAGGAAGCTCAGCCAGACCGGCCTCTTCGCCTCAACCGCCGAGCACCGCCTGGCCCCCGGGGTGATTGCCTATGATGTCGCCGCGGCACCCTGGCACGATGGAGCGACCTCGCAACGAGCCATCGCCGTTCCCGGGACCCAGCCGATCACCGCCGAAGCCAAGTGGCAATTCCCCGCCGGCACCGTGGTCCTCAAGACACTCTCGCTGGACGTCGCCAAGAAGACCGGCAGCGGACCGACCCGTGTCGAAACCCAGTTGATGCACTACGACGGAGACGCGTGGCGAGGCTATGGCTACCGTTGGAATGCCACGCAGACCGACGCCGAACTGATCGACTCGGCCGGCGTCGACGCCCACTTCCAGGTCCCCGACCCGGCCAATACCCGGAAACCCACCTCCTCGCTCCGCCAGACCTGGCACTTTGCCTCGCGTGTGGAATGCGTCCGTTGCCACAACCCCTGGAGCGGCCACGTGCTGGGGTTCAACGCCGCGGGTCTCGACCGAACCACGCCCGGTGACTCGCCGCACAGCAACCAACTGGCCAGCCTCTCTGGCCAGGGCCTCTTCGATCGGCCGCTCACAGGTTCCAAGACCCCCGTTCTGGCCGATCCGTACGACACCACGCGATCGACCGACCGCCGGGCCCGCAGTTTTTTGCACATCAACTGTTCGCACTGCCATCGCCTACACGCCGGCAGCGCGGTACTGGCCTACATGCACGCCGACCTGTCTCTGGCCGCCACCCGCATGCTCGACGCAAAACCCACCCAGGGCACGTTCGGCATCCGTGAAGCCAGAATCATCGCACCGGGTGACCCGTTGCGCAGCATGCTCTACCTCCGAGTCTCAAAACTCGGACGAGGCCGCATGCCGCACATCGGCTCGGAAGTCGTTGACAGGGTCGCGGCTGATCTGGTCCGCGACTGGATCGCCAACCTGCCCGGCTCCGACACCCCGATCGCCAGGCTCTCAGAGGCCCAGAAGGACACTCGGATCGTGGCCCCCTCGCGGGTCGCCGAACTCGAAGCCGCCGGCGACCGCATCCCGCCTCCGCTGCTGGCACGCTCACTCGCCTCCACCGCCACGGCGCTGCTGCTTCAGCAGCGACTCGACCGGCCCGGTTCGAAGTTCTCCGCAGTCGCACGTAAACAGATCATCGCCTCGGCCGTCGCCCATGAAGACATCACCACACGAGACCTCTTCGAGAGATTCATACCCGAGGAACGGCGTGTGCAGAGGCTGGGTCGAGTGATCCGGCCGGCAGCCTTGCTGGCTCTTACGGGCAATGCCAACACCGGACGCAAGCTCTTCACCACCTCGCAGGCGACTCAGTGCCGCAACTGTCACAAGGTGGCCGGAGCAGGCAAGTCGGTTGGCCCCGATCTCGACGGAATCGGCAAGAAGTATGGCCGCAATGAACTGCTCGACCAGATCCTCAACCCCTCGCGGAAGATCGATCCGAAGTACCTGACCTACATCGTCGAAACTACCGCCGGCCGGGTGTTTACCGGTCTGTTGGTGAGTCGTTCGGACAAGCAGGTTGTGATCCGCGACGTCAAGAACCAGCAAACGGTGGTCCCGGCCGACGAGGTCGAGGAACTGGTGGCTCAACGAAAGAGCCTGATGCCCGAGCTCCTACTCAAGGACATGACGGCTCAGCAGGTGGCTGACCTGTTGGCATTTCTCGTATCGCTGAAGACGCCACCGAAGGCGCCCTGAGCTGGAATACCGGAATCCACCCCAAGAATCGTCACTTCTGCGGTATCCCCAGCGGCCTCAGTCCGCCCGGTCACCATCCTGTTGCTCGTCTTGATAAGCCTCGCCGCCCGGCTCATCACTTGCGACGTCTGCTGATGGCGGCTCGTCAGCAAGTTCAAGCGGGAAAAAGACGAACGACATCGGGTAGGGCCAAAGTTCACCCTTGTTTGCCTTGATCCCTCCCATGATCGGAAAAACGATCATGACGACAGCCAACGCCATCAGCATCGGAACTCCAATCAGGATGAACGAGGCCGCAACACTGATGAAGAGGAAGATCACCTCGGTGATGATCCAGTTGGTCACAACCCGTCCGTGCTGATCGATGCTCCGCGACGTGTCTTTCTTGACCTGCCAAAGAACGATCGGCACGACCAATCCGAGCACCGGGACAATGTACCCCAGTAGCTGCGAGAAATGGATCATCATCGCCCACTGGTTCTCATCGGTCACTATCTTGTCGATCGTCCCGCCGAGTCCCAGCCCATCGCCTGCAGCCGGTCTTCCGTCTAGCACTTCGGCCTTCGCCGTCTCAAACTCCTCGTCGGTGAGAGTGCCAGAACGTCTCAACTCCTCAAGCCGCTCGATTTCCTCGGCCTTGCTCATTGGACTGCTTCCTCACAGAGACATCGATAACCGCATCCCGCTTCCCTTCCCACGCGAAGTCTTGTGTTTACCCTCACCCTCACCCTCCCGTCAATCAACCGCCCAACGACAGCTCCTCGAGAAGCTGCTTCCACGACCGGCGCTCTTGACTCGGGTAAAACAGGCTCTTGAGCGCGGCGCAGCGTGCTGAAATCGACTCGTAGTACACCCCTTTACTCTCAGCCTCGAGCAGCCGTCGCCGCAGGCCTTCGACATCCCCTGGTTCGAAGAAGCCCGGATAATCCTCGCCCAACAGGCCGATCGAACCGCTGATCCGTGTCGAGAGCACCGGCGTGCCGACACCGATCGCTTCACCCACGACGTTGGCCCCTCCCTCCATGCGGCTCGAGAGCACCAGGACCTGGCTGCGGGCCAATTGACGCATCACCTGCCAGTGTGGCCGGTTGCCCATCCAGCGGTAACGCCGAGGCTGCCGCTGCATCTCCGCCTCGGCACGCTCACGCATCCGCTCCTCGAGTGCCCCACCGAGATGAACCACCCGGATCCTCGACTCCGACGGCAAGTCGCGGACCGCTCGAGCCGCCAGGAACGGGTCTTTGACCGGCCTGAGATGCCCGACAACGGCCACCTGCCAGCTCCGTTTTGCCTTCCCGGGCAACCGCCTCGGCACCACCACGGATTGGTGAATCACGCGGCACCGCTCATGCAGGCTGCGATTCAGACGCGTCAGACCGTGTCGCTGCAACAGCACGATCCGATCGGCGGCATTCATCGCCTCGTGACCCCGTGGCGATCGGTCCAGATCGCGGTAGAGATCGGTGCCACTGAGTGCCACGACCAGCCGCCCCGACGGGCACTCACGGCGGTATCGCAGTGCAGCCGCGGCACTACGATGAGCATGCAGCGCGACCAGCACGTCGCACCGCTCGCCTCGGTACTCGGACTCAATCACCACGCGATGACCCAACGACTCGAGAACCTTCCGCCACCGCACCGCGGTCACGCGGTTGCCACTGCGTCGACCGGCCTTCGCCGGAATCACGATCCGGATTCGCTGACTTCGCACATCTCCGCCTAACCGGTGAAGACCAGGAACACATCCGACTTCTCGGCAACCGAGCCGACCACCGACGCCGCTTCGGCACCGGAATCGCGGCACAGCCCGACCAATTCCTCGGCACGTGCCGGATCGACGCTGACCAGCAGTCCGCCTGAGGTCTGAGCGTCGAAGACCATCTCGAGCCCCATCGCGTCGGCCGACGAGTCGATCCGCATCAGCGACTCGACCGCGGCCCGGTTGGTCTTGCTGGCCCGGGTGTGGTTGCCCGAGGCTGCCAGTTCGGCGGCACCGGGCAACACGGGCAGCTTCGAGGTCTCGATCGTCAGCGTCACGCTGCTCGATTGAGCCATCTCGCCGGCATGACCGGCCAGCCCGAACCCGGTGATGTCGGTCGAGCTCGATGCCGAAACCGCCTTGGCTGACTGGCTGGCACCCGCGTTGAGCATCGCCATACTGGCCGCGGCCGTCTCGAGCACGGCGGCCGGGCAGCGGTTCTTCTTGAATGCCGTGGTCACGAACCCTGTCCCCAGCGGCTTGCTCAGCACCAGTGCATCTCCGGGCCGGGCTCCGCCGTTGGTCAACAGTTCCTCGGGCGTGGCCACCCCCGTCACGCTGAGGCCGTACTTAATCTCGGTATCCCGCACCGTGTGGCCGCCTGCGATCACCGCCCCGGCCTCCATCACCCGCTCGGCTCCCCCGGCCAGGATCTCGCTCAGGATCGACAACTCCAGCTTGTCGTCGGGGAAGCCGACGATATTGAGTGCCGTGCGGGGTGTCCCGCCCATGGCGTAGATATCACTGAGACTGTTGGCGGCGGCGATCTGGCCGAACAGGAACGGGTCATCGACCAACGGTGGAAAGAAGTCCAGTGACTGAAGGATCAGTAAATCGTCTCGCAGCCGATACACGCCCGCGTCGCTGAAGTCCTCGGCCCCGACGACCAGGTTCGGATCATCGAATTTCGGCAGCCCGCGCACGACCTGCGCGGTCCCCTCCTGGGGCAACTTGCCGGCTCACCCGGCGCAGCTGGCCCAATCGACCAGCCGCTTCTTACGTCCGAAGAGTGCCATGCACGGCTCCGTTGGGAACAAACAGCACATTCTGCCGATCGGCGGATTGTAGGCCCCCTTGGCCGACAAGCCAACGCAGCCCTCCGTAGGTATGATGCTCGCATGTCACTCACCGACCAGGTCGCTGTCGTCACCGGAGCCGGGCGAGGTATCGGCCTGGCCTGTGTGCGGGCCCTGGCCCGTGACGGAGCGGCGGTCGTCGTGGCGACTCCCGAGGACGACGAACGGGCCGAGGTTATGGCCGAGCTCGAAGCGGCCGGGCACCAAGTGCTGGGTACCTCGACTGACGTCACCTCAGAAGACGACCTCACGCAAATGGCTGAGGCCACCCTGGATCGTTTCGGGCGGATCGACATCCTGGTCAACAACGCCGGAATCATCGGCCCCACCGCCGCCCTGCAGGACGTCGCGAGGCACGATTGGGAGGCCGTGATGGACGTCAACGTCACCGGCGTCTACCTCGCCTCACGCGCCGTCCTGCCTGCTCTCATTGCCCAACGATCCGGGCGCATCATCAATATCGCCTCGGCCGCCGGCCAGATCGGGTTTCCGCTCCGCAGCCCCTACGCCGCATCGAAATGGGCTGTGATCGGACTGACCAAGACGCTGGCTGTCGAAGTGGCCGGTGATGGGATCCTGGTCAACGCCGTCTGTCCCGGACCGATCGATGGACCTCGCATGGACTCGATCATCGAGGCCAAGGCCCAGGCCACCGGGATTTCGGCCGCGGAGGTTCGAGAACAACTCCACGGCGAAACACTGCTGGGTCGGCTGATCCCGGCCGAGCACATCGCCGACATGGTCGCCTTCCTGGCCTCCGATCGCGCGGCGAGCATCACCGGACAGACACTCGACGTCAACGCCGGGTACAGGGTCTGAGTCCGCCGGGTCTCACCATCACAAGAGAGACAGCATGCCCGAGAACCACAAGCCCAACGAAAACAGCCTCGAAGAACGACAGGCACGCGGGCGACAGCTCATCGAGGAGATGCTTGGCGAAGAGACGGCCGCACAGACCATCGCGCATTGGGACGCGATCAGCCCCGAGTTCAGCGGGTACGTGACCGAGTTCCTCGCCGGCGAGATCTGGAGCCGAGACGGCCTCGATCGACGGACCAAGTCACTGGTCTCCATCGCCGCACTGGCCGCCCTGGGTCGGACCCGGGCCCTGGAGCTCAACCTGCAGTTCGCGCTCAAGAACGGAGCCACGCGGCAGGACATTGTCGAGGCCCTGCTGCAGATCGCCCCCTACGCCGGGTTCCCGGTGACCTGGGACGCGTTGGCTCGGCTGGATGAGATCGAGCCTCGCGAGACGCCCGCGTCCTGAACCGACACCGACCTCTACTTGTCTCCGGCCACCGTCGGCAGCCCGGCTCCCTTCCAGGCGAAGATCCCGCCAGGGTACCGCTTCACGTTCTTGTAACCGCTCTTCTTGGCCCACACTGCCGCGTTGTGGCTGCGACCGCACGCCGTGAATCCGCAATAGACCACCACCAGCTTGTCCTTGTCCTCACCCAGCAAAACCTCGTAGTCCGCCTCGGACTTTCCCGCCGTTTCTCCCGTGTCCCACTCCTGCATCGTCGTCTTGGGGAATAGGAACTGGACGGCTCCGGTGATGTGCTGCTTTCGGAAACTGGCCTCCAACGGCATCGCATCGACCAGTACCAGGTCGGGTTTCTTGGCCAGCAGTGACTCCAACTCCGCAGTCGTGATCACCTCGTACTCGCCCTCGGCCATGTGGCGGCCCAGCTTCACCGCGACCTTCTCGGTTTCGACTTCCTTCTGGAACTTGTTCTGTCCGCATCCGCTGCTGCAGGCCAGCACAGCCAACACTGCGAGCACGACGGCCCCGGGAGTATCTCGCGTCACTTTTGTCATCAGTTCTCCTCACCGTTGGTCTCGTCATTGGTCCGACGCCGCATCGAACGGGCCAGGCCGATCGAGGTCGCCAGCAGCACCACATCGACCACGGCCGCCTGTTTCAGAGTCAGACTGCCGACCCCCTCACCGGTGCCAAAACAGCCGCACTCGATGTCCAGCCCCAGCAGTATCCCGTATCCCAGCACGCAAAGAAACACCACCACCAGGCCGCCGGCCAGCCCGACCGACCAGCGACGACAACACCACAGTCCCCCGCCGGCAGCCAGTTCCAGCCCGATCACCCCCCAGGCCGACACCCCCAGCAGAGGCTCCCAGACCAGTCCGAATTCGCCGATCGAGTTGATGAAGGCGGTCGGGTTGAGAAGCTTCGAGAGACCGGCCCACAGGAACACGCTGCCGAGCAGCACGGCGACGATTCGAGACGGACGTGACATGAGCATCGGGGTGGTCAGAGCGTATGCTCGGATGATTTCGAGCCAGCCGTCTGGTTCGGACCGGGCAGCGGGACACGCGAGTGAAAAAAGAGGCCCGGCCGCGAAAGACGCGACCGGGCCTCCGGTTTATTTCCCCGGCCGGGACCTTGCGGTCCGCTCACCGGGTAGGTGGTTGTCCCCGGGACAACCCGCCGGTTGTCTAGGCGTTACCACCTCTCTGGCGTGTACAGCAATATTCCACTCGACCACCTCCTTCCTCTAACAGGGTCCCACCCGCTTCCGAACGGACAGCCAGTGCCGATCTCCTCACGGGCCTCTTGCCCAGTCGCACCGCGTCAGTGCAACACGATTCGGTTATCCTCCGAATTCTTAGCCAACCTGCAAGTGCAATCTTTTGCGATTTGCGACCTCCAACCTTCCACACACGATGGCCACGGAGCGGGATGACAGCGAAACTGACGCCTTCGCCTGAGCCTCCGAATTGTTACCAATTCGGCTACACTTCGACTCGAACACCGTCCGACCTTTCCCCCACCACACCTCATGCAACTCCCGCTCACCACCCGCGGTCTGCTGGTCGCGCTCTGCTTGGCCACGCACGCCGTGTGCGGGGAACCCGCCGAGAGCTGGTGGTCGCTGAGACCGCTCACCCGGCCTGCACCTCCTGCCTCAACCCACATCCCTGATCACGGCAACCCGATCGACGCATTCATCCGGGCCGGCCTGGACACCGCCGGCATCACTCCCTCGGCCCGAGCCTCCCGCCGCGTACTGGCCCGGCGGCTGGCCATCGACCTGCTCGGCCTGCCACCGGACCCCGACACCCTCGACCGCTTCCTCGCCACTCTGCGGCCCGACTCCTGGAACCGGCTGGTCGACCGCCAACTGGCTCACCCCCACTACGGGGAACGCTGGGCGCGACACTGGCTCGATCTGGTTCGCTACGGCGAGAGCCAGGGGTTTGAGCGGGACAAGCTGAGACCCAACTTTTGGCGGTACCGTGACTGGGTGGCACGCGGCCTGAACGCCGACATCCGCTACGACCGCTTCGCCGCCTGGCAGCTGGCCGGTGACGTGCTGCAACCCGACAATCCGCGGGCGGTCATCGCCACCGGATTCCTGGTCGCGGGCGCCTACGACGAGGTGGGCAATTCGCAGCAGAGCCAGGTAATGAAGCGTGTGGTGCGGCAGGACGAGCTCGAGGATGTCGTTAGCGTGGTCGGACAGACCTTCCTCGGCCTGACGATTCACTGTGCGCGCTGTCACGACCACAAGTTCGACCCGATCCCTCAGCGAGAGTACTACCGGATGGCCTCGGCTCTGGACGGTGTCCGGCACGGACTCCGAAATCTGCCCGGCCCCCCGGTCACCGGCCACACCACATCACCCGCCGTGCCCCTGAAGGCCCGCCGCCTGAGGCTCGAAAACCAGCTCGCCGCACTCGAGGCTCCCGCCCGACGCCGGATTCTCAAAAATCGAAGCTCCGCCACTGCCTATCGTAACGCACCTCGCCCGTTCGCTCGCTGGGACTTCACCGACGGAGCCCGCGACACGATCGGCCAACTGCACGGCACCGTCTCGGGTGATGCACGGGTCGAGAACGGCCAGCTGCTTCTGCCCCGACGTGGCTACGTCAGCACGCCTCCGATTCCGACAACGATCGAAGCCCGCACGCTGGAGGCCTGGGTCCAACTCGACGACACCCGGCAACGAGGCGGAGGTGTCGTTGCGCTGCAGGCGGTCGACGGACCTGTACACGACGCGATCGCCTTCGGAGAGCTCGAGCCGGGACACTGGAACCTCGCCAGTGAAGACCGCAAGCGGACCGTCAGCTTCCAGGGCCCCGAGGAACAGGGAGCCGACCAGGCCCTGGTCCATCTCGCCTTTGTCTTCGCACGGGACGGCTCGGTCCGTGCCTACCGAAACGGTCAACCCTATGGGCGCACCATCCGCACCCGGGGCCCGGTCCGCTTCGCCGCCAACGAAGCTCGGCTGCTGATCGGGCTGCGACACACCCCGACGCTCCGGGAACGACACCTCAGAGGCCGGATCGACCGAGTGCAACTGCACCTGGTCGCGCTCTCACACGAACAGGTCATCGCCTCGGCCGGACCCCGTGCCCGGGCGGTCTCCGAACAGGAGTTCCGGTCGACACTCTCCTCCAACCAGCAGCAACGACGCAGTGGCCTGAAGTTCGAGATCGCTCAACTGAAGACGCTGGAGGACCGCTGGACCACCTGGCGGTCCTATGCCGTCTCGCCCAGGCCGCCTGGAATCACTCGGGTGCTGGCCCGAGGCGACCCCGAGTTGGCCGGTGACGCAGTCTCACCGGGTGCGGTCTCAGCCGTCCCCGGCGGCCCAGCCGACTTCGCCCTCAAGCCCGATGCTCCCGATCCCCCCCGCCGCCGCGCGCTGGCCCGCTGGATCACTCACCCACGCAACCCGCTGTTTGCCCGGGTGATTGTCAACCGGCTCTGGTACCACCACTTCGGAACCGGCCTTGTCGAAACCCCCAGCGACTTCGGGATCAACGGCGGCCTGCCCTCACACCCCGAACTGCTCGACTGGCTCGCCACTCAACTCATCGACCACGACTGGAGTCTCAAGCACATCCACCGCCTGATCCTGACCTCCGCCTGCTATCAACAGGCCTCTCGCTTCCGACCCGAGGCAGCCGCCGGGGATGCGGGCAACCGACTGCTGTGGCGTCATGCACCCAGGCGTCTCGAGGCTGAGGCGCTGCGAGACAGCCTACTGGCGGTTTCCGGATCGCTCATTCGCGAAATCGGCGGGCCCGGCTTCTACGACTTCAGCAGCTTCACGAACAACTCGCAGTTCTACGACGTCGGTGACCCGGTCGGCGCCACCTTCGATCGCCGCAGCCTGTACCGCACCGTCGTCCGCTCTGGCCGCAGCCGCTTCCTGGATGCCTTCGACTGCCCCGACCCCTCGACCAAGACACCTCGCCGCGCGGTCACCACCACGCCGCTACAGGCGCTCTCGCTGCTCAACAGCACCTTCGGCCTGCGGATGGCCGATCGGCTCGCCGACCGAGTCACTCGCCAAGCCGCTTCGACTACCCCAGCCCGGGTCCGGCTCACCTTCCGACTCTGTTTTTCACGATCTCCGACGCTGGCAGAAGCCAAGGCCGCCGAGTCGTTTGTCGACCGTCACGGCCTGCCTGCACTGGCCCGGGTGATGTTCAACGCCAACGAGTTTCTCTATGTCGACTGAATCGGTCTCGAGACGGCACTTTCTGGACTTTGCCAGCGCCGGCATCGGCGGCACGGCATTGATGTCGCTGTTGGCCGACGAGCAACCGCCCGTCGCCGCATCCACGCTCCCGCAGAAGTCTCGTCCCGACACCCGACCTGGCGCCCTCCGAGTGATCCACGTGGTCGCCACCGGCGGTGTCAGCCAGATCGACAGCTTCGACTACAAGCCACAACTCGCCCGGCTGCACGGCACGCCGCTGCAGAGTGACGAAAAGCCCGACGTCTTCTTCGGACAGGTCGGTCTGCTAAGGCAAAGCGACTGGAAGTTCCGGCGGCGCGGCAACAGCGGGCTGTGGGTCTCGGAGCTATTCCCGCACCTGGCGGGTGTGGCCGACGAGTTGACGGTCATCAAGTCGATGGTCGCCGAAACGTCTAACCACACTCCGGCCACCTTTCAGGAAAACTCCGGCTTCCGACTCAACGGATTCCCCGTCCTGGGCGCCTGGCTCTCGTACGGGCTGGGCAGCGAGACCCGCAACCTGCCGACTCACGTGGTGATCCCCGACCCACGCGGCCTCCCAGCGGGCGGATCGATCAACTGGACCAACGGGTTCCTGCCGTCGGAGCACCAGGGTGTGCCACTACGGGCCCGAGGCACCCCGCTGGACGACTTGTTCCCCACGCGTGCGATCTCCCCCCGCACCGAACGCGACAGCCAACGACTGCTGGCCCGTTTCAATTCGCGCCATCTCGCCGAACGCGGCGGCGACGACGCGCTGCTGGGCCGGATCCGCAGCTACGAACTCGCCGCGAGAATGCAATTGGCCGTTCCCGAAGTCACCGCCCTGGATTCCGAGACCCGAGCCACCCGCGACCTCTACGGCCTCGACCAGCAACCCACCGCCGACTTCGGCCGAGCCTGCCTGCTGGCCCGTCGGTTGCTCCAGAAGGGGGTCCGCTTCGTACAGCTCTTCAGTGGCGGAGCCTTCGGACGGCCCCGGCACAACTGGGACGGGCACGAGGACATGGTCAAGAACCACGGCCGCGAAGCCGCCCGGGTCGACCAACCGCTGGCCGCGCTGATCACCGACCTCCGACGCACCGGGCTACTCGATGACACCCTGGTCCTGTTCACCAGCGAATTCGGCCGCACCCCGTTCGCTCAGTCCAACGCCGGAGTCCTCGGGAGCGGCCGTGACCACAACCAGTACGGCTTCAGCGTCTGGATGGCCGGCGGCGGACTGCAGCCGGGCACCAGCTATGGAGAAACCGATGTCTATGGCTGGAAAGCCGAACAGAACATCACCACCTGGCACGACTTCCACGCCACCATCCTGCACCTGCTGGGTCTCGATCACGAAAACCTGACCTTCTACCACAACGGCATCGAACGCCGGCTGACCAACGTCCACGGCGAGGTGATCGACGGGATCCTCGCCTGATCCTACCGTGTGCTACACTGACGCTCCGTCGCCCGGCTCGAAGGGAATGGGATCGAGCAGGGGGCGACCGTGTGCCCAACTGGCTTGAACCGATGGTCTCGTCCACTCGCATCACCGCTGACGACCTGTCCCATTTCGATGAGAACGGTTTCGTCGTCATCCAAGGCCTGCTCGATCCCGCTCGCGACTTTGCCCCGGTCCAGGCCGAGTATGACACGGTGCTCGACGACCTGGTCAATCGCTGGATCGACCAGGGCCACCTCGAGCAGCCCCACGCCGGGCTGCCCTTTGCCGAGCGGCTGCTGCAGACGGTACCCCTGGCCCGGCAGCCCTACGACCTGGCGATGGACATCTCGCTGCCGCAGGCCGACATCCGCTCCGACACTCCGATGCATCACGGGCCGGCCGTCTTCGACTTGCTCAGGACACCGGTGCTGCTGGATGCGGTCGAGCAGTTCATCGGCCCCGAGATCTACTCGAATCCGGTCCAGCACACCCGCATCAAGCTGCCCGAATCGGCACTCCCGCCCGAGGCGTGGTCGGGCCTGACCGCCCGCATCGACTGGCACCAGGACCAGGGCGTGATCACCGGTGATGCCGACCAGTGTGAGATCCTGACCGTCTGGTTTCCGATCACCGAGGCCCATGTCGACAACAGCTGCCTGGCCGTCGTGCCCGGCAGCCACAAGCGGGACCTGGTCACGCACTGCCAGAGCGTCAACCCGCTGACCCGCGGGCAGGTGGCGATCCCCGACACGCTGGTCGAACCCCACCAGCTACCCCTGCCGATGGACCCCGGTGACGTGCTGTTCATGCACCGCCGCACCCAACACGCCGGGCTGCCCAATCGCAGCGACCGCATCCGCTGGAGTTTCGACCTGAGGTACCAGCCGATCGGGCAGCCGACCGGCCGCGAATGGTTCCCCGGCTTCGTGGCCCGCAGCCGCGCCCACCCCGACTCGGTACTCGACGACGCCTTGGTCTGGGACGCCTCCTGGCACGAGGCCCGCAGCCGACTCGCCGCCGGCGACGACGTACGGTTCAACCGCTGGAGGGGCGACAGCCCCTATTGCGCCTGATCCGCTATCGAGCAACGATGAGCTCAACTAGGAGGCTCGCCATCGCCGCCAGGCAGCTATCCCCATCCATACCAGGATCACTACGGCCGCGGCGACCGACACCGCGTGCAGCACGCTGACCAGCCAGACCGGTATCACGGCTGCTCCCCCACCGACCCGCTTCGCCCGTCCGGGTCCGTCTGCGACGGGCCACGTAGGAACAGGCAGCCGACCAGGTACACGACCACGGCGAATCCGGCACCGAAGAAGCCCGGGCTGATGTCCATCGGAGCATCCAGCCCAAAACGCCAGACCACCGTAGCCAGCGGACCTGCGATCATCGACACCACCACCGCCCTGGCCTGGTGTCGCCGGTAGCAGAAGGCTCCGACGATGAAGGGCAACACCATCGAGGGCGCCCAGAAGTCGTAGATGAACTCGAGGATGTCGGCGATGTTGCTCCAGATCAATGCACAGACAGCCGAGAGCACTCCGGCCAGCACGGTCGTCCACCGCGCCACCTGCAACAGGCGACGGTCATCAGCTTCCGGATCGATGTGAACCCGGTAGATGTCCTCCATCACGCTGGTCGCCAGGCACGACAGGCAGCTGTCCGCCGATGACATCACCGCGGCGATCACCGCCGCGATCATCACCCCGGCCAGCCACGGCGGAAACGTGGTTCTCATCAAGACCGGAAACGCCACCTGCCCCGCACGACCTCGATCCGCAGACTCGAACTGCGCGACCTGGTCCGCTCGGGCCGTCGGGTCCTCGATCTTCGCCAGCAGTTTCTCTCGAGCGACCAGGTTCGATGCCTGCAACTCCTGGTACTCCCGTTCCACCTCCTGCTGGACCTGCGGTTCAGCCCGTGAGGCCATCCCCAGCGTGAAGGTGGCCACCGGCAGAAACAGCAGCAGGAACACTCCACCCCCGGCCACTCCCCGCCGCGCCGCGGATGCGTCGCGAGCGATGAAGCAGCGAACCGCGTAGGGCGGGACCATCATCTCGCCCAGCAGGAACGCACCAAACAGTGTGATCAGCCGGGTTGTGGACCAGTGCGAGGTCAGGTTGAAACTCTCGAGTCCTACCTCCGGATGATCCGCCAGGCCGCTCCAGCCACCGTGCTTCCAGAGCAGCCAGGCCGAGGCGCCACCGATGCCGGCTACCAGCACCACGAACTGCAACACGTCGGTCTTGACCACCGCCCGGATGCCGCCGACGGTCGAATACAGCACGACCACCGCTCCTCCCAACAGCACCGCCCAGTGGCCGGGGATCCCCAGCACCAGTTCGGTCACCGTCCCGATCGCCGCCATCTGGGCCACCAGAGCCCCCACCAGGAAGACTCCGCCGCTGAGCACCGCGATCCGGCGAGCCACTTCGCCGTAGTGCCGGTCGACGTACTGGGCGACCGTGACCAAGCCCATCCCGCGGAGCCGAGGGGCGAGAAAAATGCCGGTGAAAATCAGCTGCAGGTGCCAGGCACAGGTAATCACCGCCGCGGCGATCCCGATCGAATAGCACTTGCCGACGTATCCGATCGAGGCACCTCCGCCGACCATCGTCGCCGCCGTGGTGGCCAGGACGATGATCCAGGGCATCCCCCGACCGGCCACCGTGTAATCATCGACGGTGTGGATGTCTCGAGCACTTCGCAGGCCGATCCAAAGCAACCCGCCAAGATAGACGGCCAGGGTCGAGAGTTCCCAGATTCGGTCCGTTGAGGTCAATTCGGCCAGCAGCGGGTCAAACAAGTTTGTTTCTCCAACAGGTCCCTGGCAGCGTGTTTGCTCGCTGTAGCAGGCGGTTCGCGTCGACTATTCCGGTCGCAGCACCCGGTAATCCCCTCTGCAGAGCTTCACGGAAAGAAGAGGAACATTCGCGCACACGGCCGCGTCGATTATACTGCCGATGGGGCATCAAGGAGGAGCTGCCACCCGACTTCGTCAGGGACATCAACGCGATGGCGACCAGCACACGAGGCGGACAGTCGAACTACGTCGAGTTTGACGAATATGTCGACTCGAAGATTCTGCGGACGCGCGACGTCATCCGCTCGACCGACATCATGGTGGCGGTTGTCGCGGCCGTCGCCGCGGTGCTGGGCTACCTGCTGCTGTTCGTGTTTGCCGACCACTGGCTGGGCATGGACTTTGTCCCGCCGGTCTTCCGTCTGGCGATCGGGTTCTCGATCCTGGGCGGCGCCCTGGTCTGGGCCTGTTGGCGGATCGGGCTGCCCCACCGACGCCGAATCAATCGGCTGTTCGTGGCACGCGAGATCGAAACGCACGAGTCGGCCCTGGAGGGCAACCTGCTGAACCTCGTTGACCTGCAGCAGTCGCAGCGTGAGGTCGACGAGCCAGTGATGCGTTCGATCGAAAAACGCGCCGCGGTCGGACTCTCCAAAACCGATCTCGACGGCACCGTCGACCGCGGACCCCTGATGCGATCGGCCTACACGCTGCTGGGCCTCGTTGTCGTCTCATGCCTCTACACCCTGCTGACCGTTTCGCTGGGCCTGAAACCGATCGGGCCCTCGCTGATGCGTGCCTTCGGTGCCAACTCGCCTACGCCTACGCGGATCCGGTTCGAATCAGTCGAGATCCAGATCGCCGACGGAGGCACCTTTGTCGACGCCGCTGAAACTCCCCGTGTCCCCGCCCGCTTCCAACCTGTGGTCAAGGCCACACTCAACAAGGCTCTCAAAGAGGGCGAACACGTCACGCTGTACTTCACCACCGCCGACCAGCGGTTCGTCGACCAGCCACTTGAGATGAGGCCGGTGGACGGGTCGTTGCAGAACGTCTACCCCGCGTACTCGTTGACGCTGCTCGGCGAAAACGACCGCGGACTGTTGCAGGACCTCTCATTCCGGATCGAGGCCGGTGACGCGGCTACCCCCGACTACTCGATCCACGTCTCCACCGTCCCCTCCGCTTCGGTCGTCTCGATCGACTACACCTACCCCAAGTACATGCGACTGGACGACGAGTCACGAGAGAGTGCCAACATCGAGGGCTGGGAAGGCACCCGTGTCACCCTCCACGCCACCGCCTCGCGACCGGTCAAGTCCGCCCGCCTGGTCTTCACCGATTCCGAAGACACCACGCAACGCGCCGAGGAATACCCGATCCGGGTCACCGATGGCACACAACTCTCCGTTTCCTGGAACCTAGCCTTCCGCAAAGACAACCCCGAAGACTACCCGAGGTTTTATCGGATCGTCTGCCAGGACGAGCAGGGTGCCACCGACCTGCACCCGACACTCCATACGCTCGAAATCCGACCCGACCTGCCGCCAGAGGTGGAACTGCTCGACCCCCGAGCCGATCTCGAACTGCCCTCCAATGCCATCGTGCCGCTGCTGATCAAGGCACGCGACCCCGACTTCCAACTCAAACACCTCACGCTCCGAGTCGAACTCAACGGCAAGCAACTCGTCGAACACAACCTCGAGCTCTTTGCCGGTGAACAACCCTCCTTCGGACCCCAGTCGGTCGACTTCCCACTCGAACCGCTCGGACTGCAACCCGGACAGACGATCAGCTACTGGATCGAGGCCCGCGACAACAAGATGCCGCTGGGCAATCGCACCAATACCGCACCCAAGCTCAACATCCGGATCACCGAACCGGTCACCCCCGAGGAAGCCAAGAAACAACACGACGAACAACGCAAGCAGCAGCAGGAACAGGCCCGGCAGGAACAGGAGAAGCAGCAGGAAGACGGTGCCCAAGACAACCAGACTCCCGATTCCGGCAGCGAAGGCGACCCCGACGGCCCTGATACTAAGCCCAACGACGACACCAAGGACGAACCCGGCCAGGACGGCAAGCCCCAGAAGGGCGACACACCCTCCGATGGTGACGCCAAAGGCGACAAGCCCGGTGACAAGCCCGGTGACAAGCCCGGTGACAAGCCCGGTGACAAGCCCGGTGACAAGCCCGGTGACAAGCCCGAGGACAAGCCCGAGGACAAACCCGGTGACAAGCCCGGTGACAAGCCCGGTGACAAGCCCGGTGACAAGCCCGGTGACAAGCCCGGTGACAAGCCCGGTGACAAGCCCGAGGACCAAGCCGGCGACCAGAAGGGGGACTCGAAGAGCGAACCCGCCAACGGCAAGTCCCAGGACAAGTCCCAATCCGGCGACGAACCGAGCAAGCCCTCGGACAACTCGAAACCGGGCTCCGGCGACCCCGACCCCAACGCCGAACCGCTCAACAACGACGGCTCCGACGACGCCGAGGCCCTGAAGCGAGTCCGTGATTACCAGAACCAGAAGGGCGGCAAGGACAACGCCGAAGGCAAACCGGGCTCCGGCGACTCCGACCCTGACGCCAAAACCGGAGATTCCACGAATCGCCCCGACCGGCCCGACGCCAAGAGCACCGACACCAAGGGCACTCCGGCCGCCAAGAAGACATCCGACGATCCGGCCGGGAAACCGGCAGACAAGGGTGACAGCAAGGCCGCTGCCGCAGACAAGAAGGCCGCGGCCAAGGCGAAACAGAAAGGCGAGCCCGGTTCCGAACCCAGGCCAAAGAGCCAGGGAGGCGACAAGAAGAACGGGTTGAAGAAACCCGGACAGAAGGGGACCGAGCCGGACGGATCCAAGTCCACGCCCAAGGGGGACAAGGGAAACCGGCCCCCCAAGAAGGACCAGGGGTCCTCGGGAGGCAGCAAGACCAAGAAGGGCTCTGCCGGGCAGAAGGGCGAAGGTTCCGACCCCGACGGGAAGCCCGAGACGGCTGACAAGAAGCAGAACGGCGCCGACCAAAAGCCCGGAGCCGCCAAGAAAGGCGCAGCCTCGAAAGACGACGACCCCAAGAACTCCCAGCCCAGCGACTCAAAGTCCGACAAGGGTGACAAGAAAGGTGGCCAGGGCGACGGCAAGGCTGGTGACACAAAGGATCTTAAGAAAGACGATAAGAAAGACGCCGCAGGTGGATCGGCGACCAAGCCCGGAGGTAAGCCGGGTGGCAAACCGAGCGACAAGCCGGGAAGCAAGGGGGGCAAGGGCACCTCGGGCAAGAATGCCGTCGAAGGGACCGGCGGCACCGGTAAGCGAGCCGGAACGGCTCAACAGGGCAACGACCCCGGCGCCGATAATCGTAAGGGCCAAGGTGCAGGCTCGGCTGTTCCCGAGGCGGATCCCGCCAACGACGAATTCAGCAAGGAAGCCGCCAACCTGGTCCTGAAACGGCTCGAGGACGAGATCCAGCGTGGCGAGGTCGATCCGGAACTGCTCAAGGAACTCGGCTGGACGAAGGAAGACGTCCGCAAGTTCGCCGGGCGAATCCGGGAAAACGTTGATGTACCCCAGGGCGACACTTCGCCCCAGTCACAGGCCAGGCGGCGTCAGTTCGAGGATCTACTCAAGAGCATCACCATCAAGTCTCAGGGGAGCAAGCGGACCGGCCGGTCGGCACGCACACGCAAGACCGATTCGATCAACTCCCAGGACATCCCGGTGCCACTGCAGTTCCGCGAAGCGGTCAAGCTGTACCGTCGCAACCTGACCGGTCGCCGCACCCGTGCCCCGTTGCGACCCACACCGCCCACCACCGACAAATGAACCCCGACACCGGGCTCACACATTCAGTTTTTCAGGCCTCACTAACATTCAGCCAGGGAGCCGACCACGGATGGAGATTTCGATCACCTACTGCATGCAGTGAAACTACGAACCCAAGGCGTCCGGTCTGGCCGCCGCGATCAAGGACCACTGCGGTGTCGAGACGACGCTGATCGAGGGTGCTGGAGGGATCTTTGACGTCGTGGCCGACGGCAAGATGATCTTCAGCAAACACGACGTCGACCGCTTCCCGGAACACGACGAGATTCTCGGTCAATTGGGCTAGTCGAGTTCCTTGTCGGCCATCACGCTCTCGTCAATCACGCGGGCCAGGCTCAACGACTCGGCTACCGCCGCCTCAATCGCTGCAGAGGCACCCCCTTCGGGGACCTGCCCCGAAGAGACTCGGGCCGAGTAGATCCGGCTGGCGGCGTGTAGCAGCGCCAACTCGGTGGGCTGCAGCGACATGTAGTGCTTATTCATCGGGCGTGATTCCTGTTCGGGTTTCGTCTTTCTCGTCGTCGACTGACCCGTACCGACGTGACCAGGCGATGCTCAGCAGCAGCACAGGGATCCCCGAGAGACTCATTGCGATCCCGATCCCGGACTCCACCGGTTTACCGATCAGGACATGGCTGAGGAACCACGCATAGAACAGCAGGTAGGCCACCGGCACAAGCCAATGCACCCGGAACGGTCGCGACCACTCGGGGTGACGCCGCCTCAGGACCAGCACCGCCGCCACCGCCAGCACGTAGAAGAGACTCGAGGAGAAGATGATGTAGCTGGTCATCAGGTCAAATACGCTCGGTGCGTCGTCCGACCTCGACTTCAGACTTTCAACCAGCAGTGTCGAGCCGATCAACAGCAGGACTCCCATCGCCGCCTGGACTCCAATCGCACGAGCCGGAGTGCGAAAGCGGGGGTTGACACGGCCCAGCCAACCCAGCAGCCGATCGTCACGTCCCATGGCAAACGGCACCCGAGGCCCCAGCAGCAGGTTGCTGTTGATCGCACCAAATGTGCTGACCATCACCCCCACGGCCATCAACTGGGCCCCGACCGGACCCAGCAGCCGGTCGAACAGCAGCACCGCGACCTTCTTGCGGTTCTCACCCTCGATCATCTCCTCCATCGGCACCACCAGGTGATAGGCCAGGTTGGCTGACACGTAGAGCGCCATCAGGATACCGACACCGATGAGCAATGCACGAGGAATGTTCTTGCCCGGATCACGGACCTCTTCGGCCACCGGCGTGATCCCATGCCACCCGTTGTACGCCCACATCACCGCCAGCAGCACGATGGCAAAACGGGAGGCCGTCGACGGGGAGTCCCCGGCCATCGGCAACGCCGCCGACCACACCGTCTCAATTGTGGCAGCTCGCTCGTGGAGCCCGGTGACGCAGAACGGCAACACCGCCACCGCCAGGACTACTCCGGCCTTGAACACCGTCGTCAGGCTCTGAACCCAACCGCCCCACAGCACACCCATGATGTTGACGGTCGCCAGGCCGACAATCAGCGACACGGCCAACCCGAGGGTCATGAACCGCGACATCCCCTCGGTGCTGTTCGGATAGAGCAGCTCACCCAGGTGAGCCGCGAAGATGATCGAGAGGGCTCCCAGCGAGCCGGGGTTTCCGAAGATGAACTGGGTCCAACCCTGCAGGTATCCCACCGGGCGGCCGTAGGCGTGCTTGAGGTAGACGTACATGCCGCCGGCCCGAGGCAGCATCGCACCCAGTTCGGCAAAACAGAGCGCTCCCAGGAGGCTCAAGATGCCGCCCGTGACCCAGGCGGAAATGATCAGCGGGAATCCGAGCCCTACGGCGGCGATGCCACCGGGAGTGGCAAAGATGCCCGAACCGATCACGTTGCCGACAACGATCGCCACGGCCATACCCGGACCCAGCGCCCGCAACAGCGACACCCGTTCATCCGAACTCGAGTCGTCCACCAGGCCTCCACGCCACTCGCCGCCGCCTAGAACCCCACCTAGAACCCCGCCTCCGGCCCGCCACTCTCGCCGTCGGCATCGAACGACGGAACCGTCCTGTCCGCTTCAAACCACTCGAGGCAGAACTTGATGCCGTTCTCGAGTTGAGCCGGCTGAGTCGCGTTGCGGGGGACCACGAACAGCAGGGCGAATTGTAGCTCATCGTCCAGAGCCGGCGCGTCATCGGCAGCGTCATCGGCTCCGGCGGCTGGCGGACCCGGATGCAGGTACAGACGGTACTCGATTCCCCGCGACTCGAGCTTGACCAGCGTGTAGTGGTTGACCAGCGAAGTGCTCGAACCGCCCGACGCGATGTAGTACCCCCCGATCTTCTCGACCTTCTCGTACTGCCACTCGCCCTCCGTCGGAGCCGCCACCCCAACGGCATCGGCCAGCTCGTTGACCAGGTCGTCGTAGAACATCTCCGGTTCGACGTTGATCCCCACGGCACGATCCTTGTAACGCTGATAGTTGCCAAACAGGAACATCCAGCTCGACCCGGTACGCTTATTGCCGTTGTCATCGGAGATCACCGCGTACCAGCTGCCCAGCAGGCCGGGCAGAGGGTTGCGGGCAAACCGGGGCTGCCGAGTCCTGTCTTCGGAAGCGGGGACCGCTTGCTCAATGCCGTCGCGGTCGCGCCGCGTCGCCGGAGGAATCCAGCGGAAACGTATCGGCACCCGGATCTTGACCCCAAACGACGTCACGTCGGGCTGGTCCGAACCAACAAGCACCGACTGGGCCTTGCCCAGGTAGTCGAAGTACTCGGCTGAGGCCGCCATCCGCGATTCGTATGTCGACCAACCGCAACCCACCACCACGACGGCCAGCAAACTCAACGCCACGCACAAAGCCACTGCACGTCGCATGATGTCGTTGCTCGTCACACTCACCGCTCCCATCCTCCCGCTCCCGAACTGCGATTGTCAGCCGATACGCTCGATCCGTCAACTGCCCCCGTCTTGTCCCCCGTCTTGTCCCTCGTTCCACTCACGCAAGGCTTCCTCGGCGCGATCCGTCAACTCCCGTTCGTAGCGGCCCGTCACCGACTCGTCGTCCGGCTCCCCTGAAGCCTCCGTCTCGGGCTCCGCCTCCGCCTTCAACCTCCTGACAATTTCGGCGACCTCGTCCGATTCCACTGGTGTCTGGCCTTCCTTGAGCAGTTCTTCGACGGTCTTACCGGCCGGATCCTCGTCCCCGACCGCCCGCTCCCAAAAGACCTCGCTGTCGATCGACTTGGCCTTTCGACGCGACGCGGCCTTCTGCAGGCGGTGGTCGCTGGAGACAACCAGCACCTGCTTCGGTGCCGAGTGAGACTCAAGCATGGCTTCGATCATGGTGTCGGCATCCGAGCCGACCGAGTAGACGACACAGATCCCAGCGATTTTCTGCACGGCCGAGACATCCGCTGGAGCCTCCTTGGCATCGAAGATCACCGTCGTCCGATCTCGCTGTGGTTCGCTCAGGCGATCGGCTATTTCCTGAACCAGGCGTTGCCGACACTTCTCGAACTGGCCGGGTCCATAGCGATCCCGTGCCAGGCCCGCGGCATGCAACAGGTTGTAACCGTCGATCAACAGAAACTGTGTGCCCACCACTGATTCCTCCCAGGTGTCCGCTCAGCCGCCATCCTCAACATTGAAGACCCGTTGCCCATCCACGAAGACCGACTCGACCCGCCCCCGCACCTGCCAGCCGCCGAAAGGGCTGTTCGAGCAGCGAGACCGAAAGGACGCCGGGTCGATGGTCCACTCCGCGTCCGGGTCGATCACGATCACGTCCCCGACACTGCCTTCGGCCAGGCTGCCGGTGTCGACACCCAGCACGCGGGCCGGTCCGCTGGTCAACAGCGCGATCAATGCGGGCCAGTCCAGCCGTTCCGAATCGATCAGAGCCCGCACGCACAGTGGCAAGAGGGTCTCCAGGCCAACGATTCCGAACGGGGCGACGTCCAGTTCGAGGTCCTTTTCCTCAGCCGGCACCGGCCGGTGGTCCGAACAGATCACCTCGATCGTCCCGTCAGCCAACCCCTCCACCAGCGCCTCGATGTGCTCGCGGCTACGCAACGGAGGGTCGACCTTGCAATTGGCGTCAAAAGTCTGAAGCTCGGCATCGGTCAGCACCAGGTGATGCGGAGTCACCGAGGCGGTGACATCGACGCCGCGTTGTTTGGCTCGCCGTACGATGTCGACGCTGGCGGCCGTCGAGATCGTCATCAGGTGCAGGCTGCCCCCGGTCATTTCAGCCAACGCCACGTCGCGGGCCACCAGGATCTCCTCGGCCTCAGCCGGCATACCACCCAGCCCCAGCAGCGTCGAATACAGTCCTTCGTGCATCACACCGCCGTCGACCAGTTCGGGTACCTGGGGATGATGAAAGATCCGGCGGCCGAACATCCGGGTGTATTCCAGCGCTCGTCGCATGACCTCGGCGTTGGCCACCGGCCGCTTACCATCGCTCAGGGCCACCGCACCCCCTTCGACCAACTGCCCGATCTCGGCCAGTTCCTCGCCCTGCCGGTTCTTGGTGACCGCCCCCAGCGGAAACACGTGACAGGCTCCGGCCCGCTCGGCCTGTTGTCGGATGAACTCGACCGCCGCCCGATTGTCCACGACCGGTTGCGTCTCGGGCAGACAGGCGACGCTGGTCACCCCGCCAGCCACCGCCGCGGCGGTCCCGCTGACAATCGTCTCGTCGTCGTCCCAACCCGGTTCCTGCAAAGTGGCCTGGGTCTCAATCAGCCCCGGGCAGACAATCTTCCCCCCGGCATCCAATTCATCATCCAACTCACCTTCGAGGGGACCGGCGGCGATCATGCCGTCGACCAGCCACACGTCACCGATCGCGTCGCGACCGCTGGCCGGGTCGATCACGCGTCCCCCCCGGATCAGGCAACGGCTCATTGCGATCCTCCCGCCGCCCGGCGTCGCTGCAGCAGGTACAGGCAGGCCATGCGAACGGCCAGCCCATTGGTGACCTGGTCGAGAATCACCGAGTGGGGACCGTCGGCGACCTCCTGGGTCAACTCGACACCCCGGTTGATCGGGCCCGGTGCTAGGATCATCACGTCCGGCCGCGCCGCCTTCAGTCGCTCGGAGTTCATTCCGTAGAAGTGACGGTACTCGCGAATCGACGGGAAGAAGACACCCCGCTGACGCTCGAACTGGATCCTCAACAGGTTCACGCAGTCGGTTTCACCGAGCACGTCGTCGAGCCGATGAGCGACCTCGACACCCAACTCTTCGATCCGTGGCGGGATCAGGGTCGAGGGTCCGCAGACGATCACCCGCGCGCCGAGTTTCTTCAGGCCCCAGATATTGGATCGGGCCACACGGCTGTGCAGGATGTCGCCGACCAGGGTGACTGTCAGCCCCTCGAGCGAGCCCCGTTTCTCGCGGATCGTGAACAGATCGAGCAGCGCCTGGGTGGGATGTTCGTGCGTACCGTCGCCGGCGTTGAGCACCGCGGCATCGAGGCGGCGAGCCAACTGATGAGGTGCTCCGGGACTGCGGTGCCGCACCACCACCAGCGAAGCGCCCATCGCTTCGATGTTCCGCGCCGTGTCGATAAAGGTCTCACCCTTGGAGAGACTGCTGCCGGAAGCGGTGAAGTCGATCGTGTCGGCGCTGAGCCGCTTGGCGGCTAACGAGAAGCTGGTACGAGTCCGGGTGGAGGGCTCGAAGAACAGGTTGGCCACGACCGTACCCTCGAGCAGATCGAGCTTCTGGTTGCTCTGAAGCGACCGGCTCTTGAACTCGGCCGCCTGGTCCAGGATCGCCGTGATCTCCTCGGCCGACAAATCCTCCAACCCCAACAGGTGTTCGCCGGTCCACACGGGACCGTCCTGGGGTCCCGGCTGGTCGTCGGAGGTCGTACTCATCGGGAGACTTCAATCGCGGCGGACACCGTCCGGGGCGCCCAATCCACGGCGTGCTCGACGGCTTCGGCCTGCATCGTAACAGCCGCCGGACCACCGTCAACTCATCACGGCGACCGACAGCTCAGCGACCCCGCAATCCGCCACCGTCGACACTCCCCGCCGGCTTCGCCCGGCCCCGGATTCCCGGCCGCGACCCGTCCACGCCCGGGACACCTGCCGGCAATCGAGACAGTTCGGAATCACGAGCATCGATCGAGGCAGGGCCGCCGAAGGTGGGCACCGCGGCCACCAGGCCCTCCACATCACCCTGGCCCCGCGTCACCACCGCACCCGGCGTCAGCAGCGTCGCTTTGCCCCGGATCCTCACCGAACCCGCCGCCTCCACCGGCGATTCGCACAACAGCCCCCCCGACCGGATCGCCAGCACACACGCGTCACTCTCGATCTGTACCGCCCCGCCATTCCACGTCAACAGCCGACGACTGCGTCGCAGAGTGCAGTGACTGAGATTCAGGTCGAGTAAGCCGTTGGCGGTGGTCCGAGGCCGTTGCCATTCGAACAACGAGCCGCCGGCCACCTGCAACACGTCTTCCGCCAGGATCTCCGCCTCGGCCGCGCGGATTCGCACTCCGCTGGAGAGGTGATGCAGCATCACCCGCCTCAACTCAATCAACACGCCACCCTGCCCGGCCCGGTCAAGCACCTGCACCGCCACGCTCGGGCGGATCGGCCCCGAGTCCGCTTCGGCCACGAACCGGCAATCGCCGATCCGCACCACACCACCGTGGATCACCACCCACGGTTCGCCTGCCGGACCGCGAACGCTCAGACCGTGCAGCTCCACGCGGGGGGCATGCAGTTCCAGAGGTCGTCCCGGTTCGATCACGATCTCCGAGTAAGAGCCTCGTGCCGCATCGCCTCCGACCAGCAGCAGCGACTCGGAATCCTCCAGCCGCACGCCCGCACGGGTTGTCCAAGTCTCCAGCCGCAGTGTCCCGTCGAGTCCTCGCGCCGGCCACTGCGACTCCACGCCGCGGTCCAACTGCCCGACTGATCCTGCCCGGCTCGGCTCAGCGACCTGGTTATTGTTGCTCGTCGATGCCGCCGCCGGTGCTGGCCCATTCGAAGCGATCCACTGCTGCCCGGACCAGACCACCGCAGCCAATACGACCGCGACCACGGTCCCGAGGACGCCGGTCGATACGCGGCCGGGACGAGTCGTGGAGGCCACGTGGATTGCCGGCGCCGCGGACCTCAGTTCCCGCCGAAATCTTCGCGACTGCCGATGGCTACGGCCACGCCGCGTACTCCATTCCTGCCGCGCCTCACGCCAACTGGAAGGCCGGTCGGTGGCCTCATGAGCACACAGCCGATTCACTCGCTGGGCCAGGCCCGCTGACACGTCCGGGGCCCAGTCGCGGACATCGGCCACCGGGGACCCCTGGTGTGCGTTCAGCTTCATCACGATATCGGCGACCGGAAACGGCGGGCGACCGGCGAGCAACTCAAACAGCAGGCAGCCCAGGGCGTACATGTCGCTGCCGAAGGTGGCCTCACCCGAGATTGCGACCCGCTCGGGCGCGATGCCGTCGTAACGGTCCGGGCCGCGGGTCACATCGACAACCAGCCTCGGCTCAACCGCAACCGCCACGCCCGCGTCAACAGCCACGGCCCGGCCGTCGATACCCAGGCGGACGTTGCCCGCCAGCAGGTCGCCGTGAACCAGCCCCGCCGCTTCGAACTCCCCAAGTGCCTCGACTAACCCCGTCCCGATCTCCTCGACCACGTCCGAGGGAAAACGACCCCGACGGACCAGCAGGTCACGCAACGACGGGCCGCCCACATACCGGCTGGCCAGCACCAACTCGTGGCCCCAGCGGCTCACGACACGTGGAGCCACGATGCCGGGATGATCCACTCCCGATGACCTCCCGACCAGATCGTTCAGGCGAGAGGTCGCCCCCTCCAGAATGTCGCTGGGGACCACCAATCGCTTGAGCACACGTCGCTCGCGGCTCTGGCCAATCACCTCGCCCAGGCAGGTCTCCGACCATCGGCCGCCCCCGAGCCTCTCGAGCAGCACACACGGGCCGACCCGCAGTCGGCCGGGATCGTTCGAGGCAAGGACCCGGGCCTGGTAACTCGTCAACACGCGAGCCTGGACCAACGCGTCGATCCAGACGCTGTCGAAGGCGGGAAGGTCGTGAACCAGTCGACGCACCCGACCTCGACATCGCCTCAATTCACCACGCTGGCACAGGCCACACTCGGCAAGCAGCTGCTGCAGTGACTCGGACGGAGGTTCCACGGGAACGATCCTGGAGACCGTGACGGGAAGTGGGAGACGGGGGCGGGATGAGTCCGGGCCCAGGACGCGATGGCCCGAAATGGGTCACCAGCGGCGGGTTTATCCCAGATCGAGCCAATCGCGACAAGACCGGCCGACCACTGAAACCGCCGCGGATCGGCTGCAGCGAAATTCCCGAATTGCAGGCTTTTCCTCATGTCCAGAAACTGCGACAATACGCGCCGACACGAAACTGAGGATGCGGGTTGGCGGCCATGACCGAACGATCCGGCGAAGTCCAACTCAGGGCATTGCTGCAGTCTGCCCAGGTGGGTCAACTGACGCTGAAAGTGCGGCACCAGCTAGCACCCAGCGACAGTTTTGGCTCGGCGATGGCACTGATGCGAAACCGAAGTCATGGCTGTGCACTGGTCTGCCAGGATGGAGCACTGGTCGGCATCGTCACCGAGCGGGACGTTCTCCATGCACTGCACTCGGGTATCGACCACGAAGCACCCCTCGAATCCGTGATGACCTCTCGGCCGGTTACCGTCACCAGCCGCGACACCCTCTTTGATGCGATTGCCCTGATGGATAGTGGAGGCTACCGCCGACTGCCGGTCCTCGACGACACGGGATGTCCCGAGGGAGTCGTCGACGTGAAGACTGTCACCGGGTTCCTGGTCGAGCACTACGCCGAGGCGGTCCACAACCAAGCTTCCCAGGCCGAAGTGACCGCCCGGAACCGCGAAGGCGCCTGAATCGACCCCAGCGCCCCCTCATACCGATCCCCCCGCCCACCCAGCCCCGCCCTAGCTCTTACCCTCACCACCGACAACACCCCAACCTGCCACCTCACCTGACATACTGTCTGCCCACGCCCGACACACGGTCGTGGTCTTGCTTCCAGGAGTTCTGCACAGATGGCTACCACTGACGTGGCCCCCGCCGACAACAAACGGTCCGAAGAACGAGACACGATAGTCATCCGCTTCTGCGGTGACAGTGGCGACGGGATGCAATTGGCCGGCTCGCAGATGACCAACGTCTCGGCCGTCTTTGGCAACGACGTCAGCACGCTGCCTGACTTCCCAGCCGAAATCCGTGCCCCGGCCGGATCGTTGGCCGGTGTCAGTGGCTTCCAGCTGCACTTCTCCAGTAATGACATCTACACCCCCGGTGATGAAGTTGACACGCTGGTGGCGATGAACCCTGCGGCGTTGAAAACCAACATCGCCGACCTGAAACGGGGCGGCACGCTGATCGTCAACGCCGACTCCTTCGACAAGGGGGACCTCAAGAAGGCCGGGTACGAGTCGAACCCGCTCGACGACGAGGAGCTGCTGGCTCCCTACGATGTGCACAAGGTCGAGATGACTCGACTGGCCCGCGACGCGGTCGAAGGGCTCGGGCTCTCGCCTCGTGAAGCCGATCGCTGCAAGAACTTCTTTGCCCTGGGGCTGGTCTACTGGCTCTACGAGCGAGACGCCACACCGACCCGCGAATGGGTTTCACAGAAATTCGCCAAGAAGCCGGAGATTGCCGAGGCGAACCTCAGGGCGCTGCAGGGCGGTCAGAACTTCGGGGTCTCGACCGGCTCCTTCCGCGTCCGCTACCGGGTGCCTCCGGCCAAACTGGCCCCGGGCACGTACCGTAAGATCACCGGGAACGAAGCACTGGCGATCGGTTTGGCCACCGCGGCCAAGCTCGCCGAGCGGCCGTTGTTTTACGCCGGTTATCCGATCACACCCGCCAGCGACATCCTTCACGAACTCTCGAGACTCAAGCACTTCGGCGTCCGCACGTTCCAGGCCGAGGACGAAATCGCAGCGATGTCGGCAGCGGTGGGTGCGGCGTTCGCCGGAGAATTCGCGATCTCGGCCAGCAGCGGACCCGGGATCTGCCTCAAGGGCGAAGCCATGGGCCTGGGCGTGATGACCGAACTGCCGATGGTCATCATCGATGTGCAACGCGGCGGGCCCAGCACCGGTCTGCCGACCAAGACCGAGCAATCCGACCTGATGCTCGCCATGTTCGGCCGCAACGGCGAGAGTCCGCTGCCGATCGTGGCGGCGGCGACGCCTGGTGACTGCTTCTGGATGGCACAGGAAGCGCTGCGGATCGCCGTCGAGTTCATGACCCCCGTCATCCTGCTCTCGGATGGCTACATCGCCAACGGCGCCGAGCCGTGGCAGGTGCCCAAGGTCGAGGACCTGGTGCCGATCACTGTCAAGCATCCCACCGAACCGAATTCCGAGGACGGCTACTTGCCCTACCTCCGCGACGAGCGACTCGTGCGACCCTGGGCTCGGGCCGGAACACCGGGGCTGATGCACCGGGTCGGAGGCCTCGAAAAGTCCGACATCACCGGCAATGTCGACTACGACCCGAACAACCACGAGCACATGTCACACGTGCGGGCGCAGAAAGTGGCCAATGTCGCCGAGGCGATCCCCGAGCAGGACGTGTTCGGAGCTCAGGAGGGTGATGTGCTGCTGCTCAGTTGGGGAGGCACCTTCGGAGCCGTGCGGCAGGCTGTCAAGAAACTCAGTGAAGAAGGACGCTCCGTCGGCCATGCACACCTCCGCTACCTCAACCCGTTCCCCCGCAACCTCGGTGAACTGCTTGAACGCTTCCAGACCGTCCTCGTCGCCGAACTCAATCTCGGACAACTCGTCCAGCTGATCCGCTCACGATTCCTGGTCGACGCCCAGCAGTACAACAAGATCCAGGGCAAACCGTTCCGGGTCAGCGAATTGATCGAGGTGATCGAGAGTCATCTGTAGAGTGCCCCGTCCATTTTTGTCCCACCCCGGCGGTGGGGACTTCATCCTGCAACCGCGAGCGACAAGTCGATGACGACAGAACTGCCCGTCCTGACCCCCAAGGATTTTTCCAGCGACCAGGAACTGCGTTGGTGCCCCCGTTGTGGTGACTACTCGATCCTGGCCCAGTTCAAGAAGTTGCTCCCCACGCTGGGGATCCCTAAGGAGGACTTCATGGTCGTCTCGGGGATCGGCTGCTCGAGCCGTTTCCCGTACTACGTCGACACCTACGGGTTCCACAGCATTCACGGCCGCGCCCCGGCTATCGCGTCGGGCATCAAGGGCGTCCGGCCCGACCTACAGGTCTGGGTCATCACCGGCGACGGCGACGGACTCTCCATCGGCGGCAACCACCTGATGCATGCCATCCGCCGCAACGTCAATCTCAAGATCATCCTCTTTAACAACCAGATCTATGGACTGACCAAGGGCCAGTACTCGCCGACCAGCCCGGTCGGCAAGCGGACCAAGAGCACCCCGCTGGGATCGATCGACAACCCGCTCAGCCCACTCTGTGTCGCCATCGGCTCGGAAGCCACCTTCGTGGCCCGCTCCGTCGACGTCGACACCAAGCACCTCTACTCGATCCTCGAACGGGCCGCCCACCACCAGGGGACCGCGTTCATCGAGGTCTACCAGGACTGCAACGTGTTCAACTCCGGTGCCTTCTACTACGCATCCAAGAAAGGCATCAAGGAAGACAACATCGTCTACCTCGAACACGGCAAGCCACTCATCTTCGGCATCGACCGCGACAAGGGCATCCGGGTCAACGAGGGGAACCGGCCCGAGGTGGTCGAACTGGGGAGCGGCATTTCCGAGGATGACCTGCTGTTCCACGATGAAGCAGCCGCCGAGCCCAGCCTCGCCTTCCTGCTGGGACGCATGAGACACCCCGAGTTCCCCGAACCGGTTGGAGTCTTCCGTAACGTGGAACGACCCGCATATGATATCGCGCTCGACGAACAGGTGACCGAAGCGATCGAGCAAAACGGGCCCGGCGACCTCGAAGTACTCTTCAACAGCGGAGATACCTGGACGGTCGAATAGACGCACACCGTATCACCTCCACGCGGAGACTCGGACATGCTCTGCCCCGATTGTGGTTTCGACAACATCGAAGGGATGGACAACTGCGAGGCGTGTGGCCAACCCCTCGTCACCCTCGACCCCTCAGGCGGTGAACTCGAGCAGTCCATCTCGCGGCACTCGATCGCAGTCCTCTGCCCCAAGGCACCGCTGACGATCGGCCCGTCCGAACCGGTCTCGACGGCCATCGAGACGATGTGCGAGCACCATGTCGGCTGCCTGCTGATTGTCGACGAAGCCGGTGACCTGGTCGGAATCTTCACCGAACGAGACGTGCTCAACAGGTTCTCCGCCGACCGCAGTCGGCTGCACAACCCCGTCGGCGAGTTCATGACCGCCGACCCCGTCACCGTCAGCCAGGACGACTCGATCGCCTACGCTCTGCACGCCATGGACCTCCGCGGCTATCGGCACCTCCCGGTCGTCGACGCAGATGACCGCCCCATCGGGATCATCTCGGTCCGAGACATCCTCAGTTTCCTCTGCGTCCGGTTTGCCGAGCTGAGATCCACCACCTGAGCCCAGGCCACACCGCGATGACTGGCCCGCGAACACTGCTGATCGCCCGTCCTCGCGCCGCGTGGTCCCGGCAACTCAGCCGCGAACTTGGACCCACGCACGAGCTTGCGGCCACCTGGACGGCCACCTCGATTCCCGCCGCCCTGGCCGACGTCGACGACACGACTCCCGACCTGGTCGTTGTGCTGCAGGAGACACCTGATCAGTTCTCCTACGGATGCATCCAGCAACTGCTGTGTGCCTGGCCCTTGGCTCGACTCGTCGTCTGTCACGGCCCCTGGTGCCACGGGGACGGCCGCAGCCGCGCCGCCTGGCCGGCATCGGTCCGCGTTTCGCACACCGCCGTGGCCACTCGCCTGGCCAGCGAACGGCGACTGCTTTGCGGCATTGGTGACGGCCTGCCCTGGACCGCCGGCCGCGACGAGATGGCCGCCGCCGAATTCGCCGAGGCCGCCGCCGCCCCGGACGCGTTTTCCTTTTGCGTGGTCTCTCCCGACCGGGCCTGGTCCCGCTCCCTCTCCGATCAGCTCGAAGCAATCGGCGGCCACGCGACGTCCCTTGCCGACAACACGCCCGGCACCGGGATCGACCTGCTGCTTGTCGACGCCGACCCCTGGGACGAGCGAGCACTGCTTCGACTGGCCCCACTGCTCAAGGCCGACGCCCGGCGGTCGGTCCTCTTGCTGACCAACACCCCCGACGCGATCCCGAGTTCAGACATCGACGCGGTTCTTACCGGCCACCCGGGGCTGCTGCGGCTCGAAGTCCGCGACAAGCTCGTCGCCGCGGCCCGACCGACCGAGCTCCTCGCCCCGATGGCGATCTACGCGGCTCGGCGATCGGCCTGAGTCGCCGTCTCAGGGCAACGCCACGGCGCGGATGGCGCGGAAATCGAGATCGGTGGTCGGGTCGTGACCCTGTAGGCTGATGTGACCGGCTTCGAGCCGCCGACCACGACGCGGATTGAGATGATCGGGCCGCTGGTCCACCCAGTCAGTCACCTGCAGGCCGTTGACCCACACGGCCATCCTTGGCCCCGAAGCCACCAGGGTGATCGCAGTCCACTCACCGTCGCGCGACGCAACAAAGCGAGCTGTCGTACGCCGGAAAATCGCACCGGTGCCCGCGTTGGCCGGCTGCAGAAGCCCGCCCGGCTTGACGCCATTGTGGATCTGCAGTTCGTAGCCGTCGGAGGGATGCTCGGCGGTGCCGGCCTCGGACCGGAAGAAGATTCCGCTGTTGAGTTCCTCGCCGTTGCTCATGGCCTCGGCCTGCAGTACAAAGTCACCCCAGGTCGACTCGGTCTCCAGGAACCCGGCTCCGTCTTCGACGTGGATCGCTCCATCAGCCACGCTGAAGCGGCTCTTGCCACCAGGCACCACCCGCCAACCAGAGAGGTCGCGGCCGTTGAAGAGCGGCTTGCCGCCCAGTGGGCGGACAAAGACGTTGCGGAACTCGATCTCGCCGCCATTCATCTGCAGTCCGATGCGACCCGAGGTAAGCGGCGAGTCGCCCGTGTCGCTGAACTCCAGCACTGATCCGCCGTCCAGTTCCACGCTCATCTCCGACCCAACCAGCGTCACATGAAACGTGTGCCACTCGCCTTCGACCGTCAGGCCCTCGGGACCCTTCTTCCGTGCCACCAGGCTACCGGTCCGAAACGCCTTGTGCGTGTCACAGATATTCCACTCGTAGCAGTCCACCGCCGGGTTCATCGGCGTCAGCGGTGTCCTCAGAAAGATCCCGCTGTTGCCACCTGGGGCCAACTTGAAATCACACAGCAACTCGTAGTCGGCAAACGGCACACTGGTAACAATCAGCCCCTTGGAGCCCGAGTCTGCATGAATCACGCCGTCGCGGACCGACCAGTTCGCATCGCTATTGGCCTGCCAGCCGAACAGTGTTTTGCCGTCGAAGAGCTGGATCCAACCGTCGGCCAGTTTCGCGGCGTCGAGCAACGGCTCGGGGACATCGGTCAGCTTGGTATCGAACTCCCTGGGCCCCTGCTCTACGGCCTTCGTCGGATCTTCCCGCTTCGCGGTGACTTCGGCCGGCTTGGCTTCAACAGCCGCTCCAGTCCCCTTTGACGAATTCGCCGGCTGCTCGCCGCCACAACCGCACAACAGGACCGCGGCCGACAGCCACGCGGACAGGTGTTTCATCGATCAGCCCCCGATTGTCATGTTCTCGCCTGTCCAGTGCCGTACTAGGACGCCTCGGATGGAGTGTCCGAGGCGACTGCAGCCGGGCCGGTTGATTGCCCCATACTCCACCGCAGGAACTCTTCGACGAAGGGATCGAGGCCTCCATCGAGGACCGGCTGCGGATTTCCGACCTTCAACCCCGTGCGAGCATCCTTGACGTATTGTTCCGGATGCAGCACGTAGTTGCGGACCGTCTGGCCCCCGAAACCGATCTTGGACTTCTGGCCCCGCTTGGCAGACAACTCGGCATCCCGCTTCTCGACCTCGATCTGGTGCAGCTTCGCGGCCAGCATCTTGCGGGCCTGGGCTCGGTTCTTGTGCTGGCTGCGTTGGCTCTGGCACTGCACCACGACTCCGCTGGAGAGGTGCGTCAGCCGGATCGCCGAATCGGTCTTGTTGACGTGCTGTCCGCCGGCACCGCTGGCCCGGTAGGTGTCCTCGCGGACATCCGATTCGAAGTTGATCTCGACCTGCACATCCTCGTCAACTTCCGGTGTCACGTCGACGGCGGCAAAAGACGTGTGGCGACGTCCTGCTGCGTCGAAGGGGCTGATGCGGATCAGCCGGTGATTGCCAATTTCTCCCCTGAGGTACCCGTAGGCGTAGGCGCCACGGATGGCAATCGTGGCGCTGCGGATCCCCGCCTCGTCGGCTTCTGAGTATTCGAGCATTTCGGAGTCGAACCCACGCTGCTCGGACCACCTCGCGTACATCCTCAGCAGCATGCCGGCCCAGTCCGACGAATCGGTGCCGCCCTCACCGGCTTGGATCTGCACGAAGGCGCCCGAGCGGTCGTCGGGGTCCGACATCATTGCCCGCAGTTCGAGTTGTCCCAACTGGGGCCGCAGCGTCCGCACCACCTCGGCGACCTCAAGGTCGATCGATCCCGTCTCGTCCTCCTCGGACAACTCGGCCAGCACCTCAAGCTCCTCGCCACCAGCAGCAAGCTCCTCGAGAGGCTTTAACGTAGCGTTGAGACGCTTCAGGGCGTCGACCTGTCGCTGGGCCGTGTCCTGGTTGTCCCAGAACCCCGGCGCCGCCATCTTCAGGTTGATGGCGTCGCGTTCTCCGAGCAATCCACCCAGGTCAAAGGGAGTCCCGGAGCTGGACGATCCTCTCGATCACACCCTTGCAGGCGGTTCGCAGGTCGTGATCCATAGATAGATCTGGCTCCGGGCCTCGTACCCCTCGGACCGTCATTCTGTGACGGCCCGACGCGGTCTTCGACTGGCCGCGGATTATAGGGGACCTTCCATCGAGTGACTAGGCGGTTGGCGAGCAATCCGTTCGCCTCGATCACTCCTCAACCAGACGATCACCATACTGCTGCTGGTAGTACTCGCGGTAGGCCCCGCTCCGCACCCGCTCAACCCAATCGGCATTCTCCAGGTACCACTGGACGGTGGCGGCCAAGCCCTCGTCGAAAGACACCTCGGGCCGCCAGCCCAGTTCGGTCTCGGCCCGGCTGCAGTCGATCGCGTACCTCTGGTCGTGGCCCGGGCGATCGGGTACGAACCGAATCAGCGACTCGGGTCGATCGAGCAGTTCAAGCAACCGTCGGGTCAGCCCGATGTTGCTCATCTCGGCCCGGCCCCCGAAATTGTACACCTCGCCCGGCTCACCCCGCCTCAGTACAGCCGCGATGCCGCGACAGTGGTCGTCGACGTGGATCCAATCTCGGACGTTCTCGCCGTCGCCGTAGACCGGCAACGGCTGGTGATCCAGTGCATTGCTGATGAACAACGGAATCAGCTTCTCGGGGAACTGGTAGGGGCCGTAGTTGTTCGAACAACGGGTGACCACTCCGGGAAAGCCGTGCGTGTGCACTGCCGCACGCACCAGCAGGTCGGCGGCCGTCTTCGAGGCCGCATACGGGCTATTGGGCGCCAGGGGTGTCTGTTCGGTGAACGCACCGGTCGGCCCCAGGCTACCGTAGACCTCGTCGGTCGACACCTGCACGAATCGGCCCACGTTTGCGGCCCGCGCCGCATCAATCAGCACCTGCGTGCCCGCGATGTTTGTCTCGATGAACGGTGTCGAATCCAGGATGCTGCGGTCCACGTGACTCTCGGCCGCGAAATTCACGATCCCGTCGATCGTGAACTCCTCGAGCAACCCGTCCA